>Ga0070741_10002620_pt1 | contig 47450 bp, 46 predicted proteins | sample Coa_R1_4_FD_66440 | JGI IMG/M metagenome (GOLD analysis project Ga0070741, IMG submission 66440) | Surface soil microbial communities from Centralia Pennsylvania, which are recovering from an underground coalmine fire - Coalmine... | ecosystem: Environmental > Terrestrial > Soil > Unclassified ... | reverse complement strand
CGGCCGGGTAGAGGACGCGGTCCGGGCTGGTGAGGTTCACCGTCTTCGTCACGGGCGGCCGTTGCGCGGGCCGACGAGCCGCCAGGTCTCGACCGCTCCCTTGCCCTTCACGTCGGCGAAGCCGAGCGGGTGCGTCTCGAAGTCGTCGCGGAGGAGCTCCCAGGTCGCCCGGGTGATCTGGATCTCGCCGGGGATCCCGTGCGACTCCATCCGGCTGGCCATGTTCACGGTGTCGCCCCAGAGGTCGTAGAGAAAACGGCGCCGCCCGATCACGCCCGCCACGACCGGGCCGGAGCTGATGCCGATGCGGAGCGACAGGTCGTGCTCGCTGTCCGTGGGCAGGCAGCCCCTCGCGCAGCCGCTCATCTCGAGCGCGAGCCCCGCCAGCGCGTGCGCGTGATCCGGCCGCTCCCTCGGGACGCCGGCCGCGACCATGTAGCAATCGCCGATCGTCTTGATCTTCTCGACGCCGTAGCGGTCGACGAGCTCGTCGAAGCTCGTGAACAGCCGGTCGAGGAGCCCGACCACCTCGCGCGCGTCGAGGCGGCTCGAGAGCGGCGTGAAGTCGACGACGTCGGCGAAGAGGATCGACGCGGCGCCGAAGTGGTCGGCGACGGTCTGGCCCGCCTTCAGCCGCGCGGCGACCGGCTCCGGCAGGACGTTCAGGAGGAGCGCCTCCGACTTCTCCTGTTCCACCCGCAGCGCCTCGAGCGCCACGTTGCGCTGGTGGCCGAAGACGGCGAGGACGGTGAAGGCGACCGAGCCCGCCCCGACCACGTTGGCGGCCAGCATCGTACTCGTGAACCACACCGGCAGGTCGGCGTTCGAGAACAGCACCTCGCCCGCGATCCCGGTGACCAGGAAGACCGCGAGGAAGGCGACGAACCAGCGGACCGCCTGCCGCACCTCCAGGAAGATCAGGGCGCCGAGCGGGGCCAGGATGCCCCACAGCCCCACCCCGCCGGACGGGAGGAACCCGCCGACGAGCATCTGCCCGCCGGCGGTCGGCATCAGGATGATGTCGAGCAGCTGCGTGACCAGGAGGACGTCGAAGCGCCGGGTCCGCGCGAAGACGACCAGGGAGCCGAGCGAGATCGCGAAGTAGACGAACGGCGACACGCCCACCCACGAGCCGAGGCTCAGGTAGAGGACGCCCCACAGGGCGGAGATCGGGAGGATCAGGACGGCGAGCGTGACGAGCAGCGCCTTCTTCTGGCGCAGCTCGTGGCCGTCGCGGGGATCGGCGCCGATCCGGGCGAGCGCCGCCGCCCGGCCGGCGAACCAGCCGGGCCTAGCCACGAGCCCGTCCGCCCGCGGTCGCCGTCTGCTCCAGGTAGCGGTGCACCTGCGGGATCACGACCGCGCCCTCGCCGACCGCCGAGGCGACCCGCTTCACCGACCCGGCCCTGACGTCGCCGACGGCGAACACGCCGGGCAGCGAGGTCTCGAACATGTGCTCGCCGTCCCCGGTGAGGACGAAGCCGCGGTCGTCGCGCTCGATGTCCGGCGGCAGCCAGTCGGACCGCGGGCGGCCGCCGATGAGGGCGAACACGGCGTCGGCGCCGACCACCTCGCGCTCGCCCGACCCGTGTCGGGCGTGAGCCCCTCGAGCCGCCCCGCGCCCGCGGCGTCGACGATCGTGGTCGACAGCCTCACGCCGACACCGGCCGCCTCGATCTCGTCCTGGAGGTACTGCGACATGTTGTCCGCGAGCGAGGGGCGCCGGCAGAGGAGCGTCACCTCGGCGGCGTAGCGGCTGAGGTCGGCCGCGGCCTGCCCGCCGGCGTTGCCCGCGCCGACGACGAAGACCCGCGCGCCGGCGAGCTGGCGCGCGTCGGAGCTGGAGTAGCCGTAGAAGACCCCGCGGCCGCCGAACTCCTCCAGCGCGGGGATGCCGAGGCGCCGGTAGGCGACCCCCGACGCCAGGACGACGCACCCGGCCTCGATCTCCTGCCCGTCGGAGATCGCGACGACATGGCCGCCGTCGTGGGTCCGGAGCCCGACGACCTCCTGCATCAGCAGGAAGTTCGTGCCGAAGACCCACGCCTGCTGGTACGCGCGGGTCGCGAGCTCCCCGCCCGCGATGCCGCGCTGGAAGCCGAGGTAGTTCCGGATCCGGGCGCTCGACCCTGCCTGGCCGCCGACCGACTCCTGCTCGACGACGAGCGTCCGCAGGCCCTCCGAGGACGCGTACACGGCGGCCGCGAGCCCGGCCGGCCCCGCGCCGACGACGACCACGTCGAACGGGCCGGAGTCCTGCCCGAGCCGGGTCCGGACGCCGTAGCCCTTCTCCGCGAGCTCCTGGTTGGACGGGTCGACGAGGTACCGGTTGTCCGGGAGGACGACGACCGGCTCGCGGCATCCCCCGCGCCCGCACGCGTCGAGCAGCTGCCGCCCCTCGTCCGAGTCGCTCGCGTGGAACGCGTGCGGAACCCCGTTGCGGGCGAGCAGGTTCCGCAGCTCGAACCCCCGCGGCGAGAGCCGGTCGGCGACGACGGTCAGCTCGCGGCGGAGCTCGTCCGTGCCGCGCCTCCATTCGGTCAGGAACTCGCAGATCGTCCGGTGGAACAGCTCGTCCGGCTCGCTCCAGGGCTTGAGGACGTAGTAGTCCATGACCGCGCGGGCCATCGCGTCCCTGATCACTGCCGCCGTCTCGGCGTCGCCCCACGCGCCGAACTCGATCAGCAGGCCGCGCTTCACGTGCGGGTGGAGGTCGGTCGCGCGCTCGAGCAGCTCCTCGCCGCGGAGGCCCTCGTCCCCGCGGGCGGCGAGGACGACGGCGACGCGGGTTCCCGCGCGGCGCATCGCCTCGAGCCGCCCCAGCGCGTCGCCGGCCGAGCGCTCGCAGACGATCGCGTAGTCGCGCTCGTAGCGCCCGAGCTCCCCGGCGATCCGCGCCAGCGAGTCCGGGTCCGGATCGGCCGCGACGATCGCCGGCCGCTCGTCCTTCAGGCTCTCGGGCCCTGCCACACGCGAATCATGTCGATTCGGCCGTCCCGCCCGGCGCCGGCGGGGGATCGCGGCGGTGCCTAGGGCGTCCCCGCGGCGGGGAGCACGGCCCGGCCGACGAGGCCGATCATCTCCAGGTCGTCGTGGTTCGGCGGCCAGAGCATGATCCGGTCGAGGCCGAGCGACGCCAGCTCGGTCAGCCCGGTCGCGATCCGGTCCGGCGTCCCGACCAGCCACGTGTCGGGCGGCTCCTCGATCGCGACGAAGCGGCATGCCCTGGCCGTGCGGTCGTCGATCTCCGCGCGGTCGGCCCCGCAGACCACGGCGGTGCTCATCGAGATCCGCATCGTCTCCGGCGCCCGCCCCACCCGCGCGCACGCCGCTCTGACCGCCGCGATGCGCAGGCGGGTCTCGCCGACCGGACCCGGCGGGAGGTTGTACTCGTCCGCCCAGAGCGCGGCGAGGGCGAGACTGCGCGGGCCTCCGGTTCCGCCGACGACGACCCTCGGCGGGCCGTGCGCCGGCTTCGGACGGGGATCGCTGTCGACGAGCTCGTAGTGCCGGCCGTGGAATGTGAACGGGGCCGCGTCCCACGACCGCACGAGGATCTCGAGCTGCTCCGCGAGCAGCTCCAAGCGCACGGGCAGCTCCGGCAGGTCGAAGCCGTGGGCCCGGTGCTCGTCGGGATACCAGCCGGCCCCGATCCCGACGTCGACGCGGCCGCCGGAGATGTGGCCGGCGGTGACCGCCAGCCTGGCGAGGACCGACGGGTGGCGGAAGGTGACCGGGGACACCAGCGTGCCCAGGCGGATCCGCGAGGTCACGGCCGCGAGCCCGCAGATCGTTCCCCAGGCGTCGAGGGCGGCCCGGCCGCTTGCGGGCTGCTCCGACAGGTAGTGGTCGGAGCGGTAGAGGAAGGGAAAGCCGTGCTCCTCGGCAACGCGCGCGAGGCCGAGCCACTGCGGCCACGAGACCCCCTCCTGGCCCTCGATCGACAGGCCGATCTCGAGGGTCACGCGCGTGCGCCGGTCGCGTCCAGCAGGGCGAGCGTCGCCCGGTGGCCCTCCTCCACCCACGCGACCACGTCCTCGCCCTCGGGCGGAGGGCCGAGCTCGAGGCTGAGCGCGCCGTCGAAGCCCGTGCCGGCGAGCGCCGAGAGGTACTCGGCAAGCGGCGCCGTCCCGCGGCCGGGCGGCAGGTTCTCGTAGACCTCGCCGTGGCAGTCGGAGATGTGCGCGTGACTGATCCGGCCGGCGAGGGCGGCGATCTCCGCGGGCTCGACCTTCATCGCCCAGAGGTGGTTGAGGTCGAGGTTCGCCCTGCACGCGTCGATGCCGACCTCGTCCATGAAGTCGACGAGTCGCGGGATCGAGTTGAGGAAGGCGTACCGCCAGTGCTCCAGCTCGAGCGCGAGCTCGACGCCGGAGCTCTGCGCGTACTCGGCGACGTCGCGGACGTTCCGCACCGCGGCGGCCCACTGCTCGGAGGCCGGAATGATCTCGTTCTGCCAGATGTACTCGCCGATCACCAGCAGCACGTTGCTCGCCTTCAGCAGCACCGCGAGGTCGACGTGGTCCTTGGCCCGCTCGACGTGGAAGCGCTGGACCGAGAGGTTGTAGTCGCCGCCGATCCCGAGCGAGACGCAGATCGCCGAGCGGACCGGCAGGCCGACGGCCCGGACGTCGGCGAGCAGCCCGTCCACGTCCGCCTCGGGACGCCCGGCCGGATCGAACGCGACGTCGACCGCGTCGAAGCCGATCCGCTTCGCCTGCTCGAGGCCTGCCCGGCCCTCGAAGGCGGATCCCTCCCACACCGCGTCGACGAGCGCGAGCTCCATCGTCATGCGTTCGCGCCGGCGACGGCGAGCGGGCGCAGGAACGCCGGCGTCGCCGCCACGACCTCGTTGTAGTAGTCCGCCGCGAACTCGCCGTCCTCCTCGGGGACGCTCGCGAGCCGGCTGCGGTCCCGCGGCGGGTCGACCTCCGCGGTCAGATGGCCCTCGTAGCCGATCTCGCCGAGCGCGCGCACGATCGGCTCCCAGTCGATCGCGCCCTGCCCGGGCGGCCGGCGGTTGCTGTCCGCGACGTGGAAGTCGACCATCCGCGAGCCGACCGACCGGATCGCCTCGACGGGATCCTGCTCCTCCTGGTGCATGTGGTACGTGTCGAGGCAGACGCCGACGTTCGGCAGGTCGACGTCCTCGACCAGCGCGAGCGCCTGCTCCGCGCGGTTGAGCAGGTACGTCTCGAACCGGGTGATCGGCTCGACCGCGATCCGGACGCCGCGCTCCCCCGCGAACTCGCCGGCCGCCCTGAGGCCGTCGACGCACCACCGCCACTCCGTGAGCGGCGGCGCGAGCGGCCGGGTCTTGCCGATGGTCGAGGGGACGCAGCAGAGGACCTGCCCGCCGAGGTCGGCGATCAACCGGATCGTGTCCTCGAGGTAGCGCTGCGTCCCGATCCGGACGTAGCGGTCGGGGTGGACCAGGTCCCGGCCCCCGTGCTCCATCAGGGTGACCGCGCCCCACAGCTCGATCCCGTGCCGCTCGAGCAGGTCGCGCACCTCGCCGGTGTCGTAGAGGTCGGGCTCCCCGTTGATCTCGAGGCCGTCGTAGCCGGCCGCGGCCAGCCGCTCGACCGTCTGCTCGAGCGGCTCCTGCCGCATCCAGTGGATCATCGAGAGCTTCATCAGCCGTCCGGGCCGAGCCGCTCCGCCTCGAGCATCGTCAGGTTCGGCGGATCCACGAGCCACGAGAGCGACGCGCTCGGCTCCGTCCAGATCGCGTCGCGCAGGAGAGCGACCGTCCGCTCGAGCCCCTCCATGACCGGAGCGAGCGGATCCTCGTGCTCGATGGAGAGGACGCCGTCGTAGCCGACCACGCGGAGCGTCGAGACGAGCTCCTTCCAGAAGGTGGCGTCGTGCCCGTAGCCGACCGTCGCGAAGCGCCACGACCGGCGCGGGTCGTCCTGGTCGCTCGTCGCCAGCACCCCGTCCCGGGCGGTCCGCCCCAGATCGATGTACGTGTCCTTCGCGTGGACGTGGTAGAGCATCCCCCGCTCGCCGAGCTCGCGGGCCACAACGAGCGGATCCGAGAGCTGCCACCAGAGGTGGCTCGGGTCGAAGTTCGAGCCGACGTTCTCGCCGCACGCCCTGCGCAGCCGGAGCAGGGTGTCGAGGTTGAAGACGCAGTCGCCCGGGTGCATCTCGAACGCGAGCCGCACGTGGTGCTCGGCCGCGAACGCGGCGTGCTCCTTCCAGAACGGGATGATCCGCTCGGCCCACTGCCACTCCAGGAGTTCGGTGAAGTACGTCGGCCAGCCGGTCGACACCCAGTTCGGGTACTCGCCGCCGTCCGGGGTCCCGGGGCAGCCGGCGAACAGGCAGATCTGCGCGACGCCGAGCCGCTCGGCCGCGAGCACCGTCTTCTTGAAGACGTTCTGCGCGCGCTCCGCGTAGGCCGGATTCGGGTGCAGCGCGTTGCAGTGGCAGCTGAGGGCGCTGATCTCCAGGCCGTACTCGGCGAGATCCGCCTTCAGCCGCTCGACCGCCGCGTCGTCGTCGACGATCTCGTCGAGCCCGACGTGCCAGTCCGACGAGAACTCGCCCGTCCCGAGCTCGACGCAGTCGAGGCCGAGCTGCCGGCAGATGCCGAAGGCCTCCGCGCGACCGTGGTTGCCGATCACGCCGGTGAGTAGCCCGAGTTTCACGGATGAGCTCCTTTCGTGTGGTTGTCCGGTGAGGCGGCCGCCGTCACGAGCTGCTCCGCCGCAGGAGGAAGCGTTCGACCCCGCCGATGCGCAGGACGACGACGAACACCAGGGTCGCGATCCCGATGAAGAGCGCCGACGCCGCGCCGAGCCCGGGCGAGATCGACGTCCGGAGACCCGAGTAGATGAACACCGGCAGCGTCTGGTTGGCCGACGTCGTCAGCACCTGGCTGAGGACGAAGTCGGTGATGCTGAGGACGAAGACGATGATCGCCCCGGTGACGATCCCCGGCGTCATCAGCGGCAGGCGGATGAACAGGAACTCCTCGACCGGATCCGCGCCGAGGGTGGACGCGGCCGCCGGCAGCTCGGGATCCTGGTCCTCCAGGGCCGACAGGATCGGCCAGACCATGAACGGGAGGTTCACGATCCCGATCGCGGCGCCCACCGCGGTCAGGTGCTGGTAGACGCCGAGCCGGGCGAAGATCTCGAAGAACGAGAACGCCGAGACGATGATCGGCGTGCTCAGGCCGAGCGAGAGCGCGAGGATGACGACCAGGCGCTTCCCGGCGCCGATCTTCGGGAGCGCGAACGCCGCGGGCACGCCGAACAGCAGGCCGACCGCGACGGCGACGAGCGCGACGTGGAACGAGTGCAGGAGCGCGCTCCAGGTCGGGCCGTCCCGGACGATCTCGGCGTACCAGTCGAGGGTGAAGCCGTGCGGCGGGAAGACGATCTGCCGTCCCACGCTGACCGAGGCGACCAGCACGATCAGCGTCGGGCCGACCAGCAGCACGACGCCGGCCGCGGTCAGGAGCCTCGGCACCGGGAACGTCGTGCCCCTCACAGCGGGCGTCTCCGCAGCCGCACGCGGCCGAGCACGAGGATGAGGCCGGCGCCGGCGGTGACGAGGCCGATCAGGATCACGCCGGTCGCCGCGCCCTGGGGCGGGTTGCCGATCGCGAGGTACCGGTTCTGGAGGAAGTTCGCGAGGTAGTCCTTCAGTCCCTGGCCGAGGATCTGCGGGTCGGCGAAGTCGCCCATCGCCAGCGCCCAGCACGCCGCCAGCGCGCCGAACGACGCGATCCGGAGCTGCGGCAGGATCACGTGGAGGAAGGTCCGGGACGGCCGCGCGCCGAGCGTCCTGGCGGCGTGCTCGAGCTCGGTGTCGAGCCGGAGCACGGCGGGCAGGAGGATCACCACCGCCGCGGGCAGCAGCACCTGCACGGTGCCGAGGCCGATCGCCCAGAGCGTCCCGATCACGTCGGGCGGCGTCACGCCGATCCGCTCGCAGATCCAGGTGAGCGGGCCGCGCGGGCCGAGCACGGCGAGCCAGCCGAACGTCCGCGTGATGTCGCCCGTCAGGTAGGGCACGAAGATGACCACCATCAGCGCGAGCCGCGTCCACCTGCGGTTGCTCCGCGCCATCACCAGGCTGAACGGGATCGCGAGCAGGACGGCGATCGCCGCGGTCACGCTCGCCATCGACACCGTGCGCACCAGGTCGGTCTGGAACTGCCGGTCGTGGACGATCGCCGAGTACTGGCCGAAGCCGAACGCGCCCTGGAGGCCCAGGAACGTGTCGTACGCGTGCAGCGACGCCCAGGCGAGGAAGCCGATGCCGGCCGCGAGCAGGCCGACGAGCGCGAGCGCCGGCGCGACGAGCAGCGCGGGCGCCGCCGTCCGCACCCCCCGCCCGAGTCCGGACCGGCGGATGGAGATCAGCGCGTCGACGAGGCGCCAGCCGGCCGGCACGCGCGCCGGCCGGTCGATCGCGACCTGCGAGGTGTGCACCTAGGCGCCCCTCGGGATCACGGCTGCCTCGGCCGCGTTCCATGCGACCTGCACGCGGTCGCCGACCGACACGTCCAACGTGTCGCGCATCGTCGTGTGCACGCTGACCGTCAGCCCCTGGACGTCGACCTGCACGAAGATGCCGGTCCCGTCGAAGGCGGCGAAGACGACCTCGCCCGGCAGCGCGTTGTCGAACGCCGACGGGTCTGCGCCCGCGGGAAGCAGGTGGAGGCGCTCGGGCCTGAGCAGGAGCGTGGCCGGCCCCGCCGGCGCGTCGGCGGCGACCCGCAGGCGGAGGGCGCCCGCGGTGAACAGCCGCCCCCGCCCGTCCGGCGCGACGTCGCCGGCGAGGAGCACCGGGTCGCCGAGGAACGCGGCGACGAACTCGCTTGCCGGCCGGTCGTAGATCTCCCGGCCGTGGCCGACCTGGACGACCCTGCCGGCGTTCATCAGGGCGACCCGGTCGCTGACGAACAGCGCCTCGTGCTGGTCGTGGGTGACGTTCACAATCGTGACGCCGAGCTCGCGGTGGAGCCGCGTCAGCTCGAGCTGCATGTCCTCGCGCAGCCGCCGGTCGAGCGCGGACAGCGGCTCGTCGAGGAGCAGGAGCCGCGGCCGGTAGACGAGCGCGCGGGCGAGCGCGACGCGCTGCCGCTGGCCCCCGCTCAGCTCCGTGATCCTGCGCCCGCCGATGTCCGGGAGCTGGACGAGCTCGAGCACCTCCCGCACCGCCTTCGAGATCGCGGCCCGCGGGCGGCGGCGCATCCGCAGCGAGAAGGCGATGTTCTCGGCCACGGTCATGTGCGGGAAGAGCGCGAGCGACTGGAAGACGACGGCCAGCTCGCGCTCGAACGTCGGCACGCCCTCCATCGACGCGCCGCCGATCAGGACGTCGCCGGCGTCGGGCTCGATCAGCCCGGCGACGATCCGCAGGACGGTCGTCTTCCCCGAGCCGGAGGGGCCGAGCAGGGTGAAGAACTCGCCGTCCCGGATGGCGAGCGAGACGTCGTCGAGCGCGGCGACGTCGCCGAACGCCTTCGAGACGCCCCTGAGCTCGACCATCGTCTTCGCCTGCGTGTCCATCGGCTCGCCGGGCCCATCCTCCCCCACCGCCGGCGCACCGGCGTCGCTCATCGCACGGTGGCCTCCATCCCGCTGTTCGGCGGGATGGAGACCGTCGAGCGCTGCGTCGGTCGCGGTGACCAGCGTCCTACTTGATCGCGTTCTCGAACGCCAGCTGCCACTGGTCGTTGTACTTCGCGATCAGCGGGATCGGTGCGACGACGCCGTTCGCCGCCTTGATCTGCGCGGCCGTCAGGGGGAAGGCGCGCGGCTGCTTCTTCATGTACGCGGGCACCGGCGTCCCGGGGACGCTCGGGAGCAGCCCCTGGTCCTTCGCGAGGTACGCCTGCGTCGCGGCGCTGTACAGGTAGTTCGCGAAGACCTGCGCGTAGTAGTAGTTCTCCGGCGGGATGCCCTTGTGGATGTAGTAGGCGTCCGCGACCAGGAACATGCCGTCGCGCGGGACGACGAGCGCGAGCTTCGCTCCCGAGGTGATCGCGGAGATCACGTTGCAGGTGCAGGTGACCGCGATCGACGCGTTGCCGTTCGTGAGCGCGGTCGTGACGTCCTGGCCGTTGCCGAGCGCGGTCAGGTTCGGGCGGAGCTGGCGGATCTTCGCCCAGACCGGGTCCATCGCCTTCGCGCCGCCCTTGGTCGGATCGATCCCCATCGACTTGGCGAGCGGGAAGGCGGTGCTCCAGAACGTCTGGTCGAGCACGATCGACCGCTTGTACTTCGGCTTGAAGATGTCCGCCCACTTCGTGATCTCGCCCGGCTTGACCTTGTCCGTGTTGACCACGAGCGACACGGTCACCGAGTAGGGGTTCGCGTACGCCCAGCTCCTGGCGCTCTCGGGAGTGCCCGAGGGCGCCGCGATCGCGAACACGCCTCGTGCCATGTTCGGCGCGAGCCTGGGGCTGATCGGGAGGCTCAGGCCGCGCACCGCGTCGAGGTACGCGCGCTGCTGGGCCTGCATGCTGGCGTCGGCCTGGGGGCGGATCCCCGAGCGGATCTGCTGGTCGATCTTCTGGTAGCTGACGAGCTCGTCGGTCGTGTCCCAGTGGACGCCGACGCCCGTCGCCTTCGTGAACTGCCTGGCGGCGCTGGCGGCGAAGGCCTTCTGGTACGGCCCGCTCCAGACCCGGATGGTGATGAACTTCGGCTTCTTCGCCGGCTTCGTCGTGTTGACGGCCGGCGGATTCGTGATCGCCGAGAGGCCGGGGGGCTTGTCCGCGACGTTGCCGGCGACTGCCAGGCCGGTCAGTACGGCGGCCGCGGCGACGACCGCTCCTCCGAGCACGAACCATCGCTTCCGGTGCTTCATCGCAATCCTCCGTTCGTTCCGACCGACGTCGTCGCGACGTACGGCGGGTCGTCGTCCACGAGCCACTCCGTCTCCGCGCTCGGCTCGCGCCAGATGCAGCTCTCGAGGATCTCCACCGACCGCTCGAGCGCCTCGTCGACCGGGGCGAGCGGGTCCTCGTGCTCCACGCTGAGGACGCCGTCGTAGCCGACGGAGCGCAGCTCGCCGACGAACGCCCGCCAGAAGCCCAGGCCGTGACCGTAGCCGAGCGTCGTGAACCGCCACGCACGCTCGGCCGCGGTGTGCGACGCGTTCTCGAGCACGCCGGCGCGGGCGACCACCAGCGGATCGACGAACGTGTCCTTGGCGTGGACGTGGAACAGGGCCCCGGCCTTCGCGGTCTCGCGGAGCACGAGCAGCGGGTCCATCCCCTGCCACCACAGGTGGCTCGGGTCGAAGTTCGCGCCGATCGCCGGGCCGCACGACTCGCGCAGCCTGAGCAGCGTGGGCAGGTTGTAGACCGACATGCCGGGGTGCATCTCGATCGCGATCCGCACGTTGCTCTCGTCCGCGAGCGCGGCCAGCTCGCTCCAGTAGGGGATCAGCACCTCGTTCCACTGCCAGCCGAGCAGGTCGGCGAAGTAGCCCGGCCAGGGTGTCGTGATCCAGTTCGGGTACCGGCCGCCGGGCTCGCCGGGACAGCCGGAGAAGCAGACGACGTTCTCGACGCCGAGGGCGGAGGCCGCGGCGATCGTCCGACGGAGCACGCCGTCGGCGCGCTCGGCGTAGGCCTCCTGCGGATGGACGGGGTTCCCGTGGCAGCTCAGGGCGGAGAGCTCGAGCCCCGCCTCGGCGAGATCGCGCCGCAGCTCGTCCACCGCCGACAGATCCTCGGCGAGCCGCTCGAGCCCCGCGTGCGCGTCGGTCGTGAACTCGCCCGTGCCGAGCTCGACCGCGTCGAAGCCGAGCTCCCTCACCCGGGCGAACGCGGACGTGCGGTCGAGATCGCCGAGCACCACGGTCAGCAGGCCGAGCTTCACGCGATCGAGGCCCGCTGACGACTCGACACGATCACCAGGGCGTGGTATCTACCAGACAGACATCCGTCTGAACAGGCGAGTACATGTCCACGAATGAACAGAAGATGCCGCCGCGTGCACGGACGCGGAGGGCCGGGGAGCCGCCCAGAGCGGGCTCGTTGACGCTGACGCCGCTGCAGCGGCGCATCCTCGGCGCCGTCGTCCGCGCCCGCTCGCTCACGCGGGCCGACATCGCCCGCGAGCTCCGCCTGAGCCGGTCGAACCTGTCCCCGGTGATCCTCGACCTGATCGACGACGGCCTGCTCGTCTCGGTCGGCCAGGACACGTCGCGCGGGGGCCGCCGCGGCGATCTGCTCGGAGTCGCCGGACCCGAGGCGGGCGTCGTCGCCGGCCTCGAGATCGACGTCAACCGGATCCGCGTGCACGTCACCGGGCTGGGGCTCGACGTCGCGACCGCGAGGCACGAGCTCGTGGACACCGCCCGCGACCCCCTGCGGACCCTCGAGCTCGCGGCCACGCTGATCGCCGAATCGCTCGACCCGACCTACGGGCCGCTCGTCGGGGTCGGCCTGTCGCTGCCGGCGGCGATCGACTCCGAGCGCGGCGTTCCGACGGTCGCGCCCGCCATGCCGCTGTGGGTCGACTTTCCCGTCGCCGACCGCCTGGCCGAGCGCCTCTCCACGCGTGTGTTCCTGGACAGCGACCTGAACGCGCTGGCGCTCGCGGAGATGACCGTCGCCCACCACCCTCCCCTCGGCTCGACCTATCTCGTCGTCAAGGCGCACGAGGGCATCGGCTGCGGGATCGTCATCAACAACACGGTCTTCCGCGGCAGCCAGGGCTCGGCCGGCGAGATGGGCCACATCTGCGTCGATCCGGACGACCCCACGATCTGCGCCTGCGGCCACCGGGGGTGCCTGGAGGCCGTCGTCTCGCCGGCGAACCTCGCCGCCCGGGCGCGGGAGCTCGCGCAGACGGAGCTGAGCCCGATCATCGGCCCGCTGATCGCCGAGGGCTCGCTGACGATGGACGCGATCGGGCATGCGGTGCTCGAGGGCGACCCGGTCGCGGCGTCGCTGATGCGCGAGCTCGGCATGCGGATCGGCTTCGTCCTCGCCGGGGCGATCTCGCTCTTCAACCCCTCCTCGATCGTCGTCAGCACCGCCAGGATGCTCGGCAGCCAGGTGCTGATGGGCGCGATCCGGCACGGCGTCTACGAGCGCGCCTTCGCCGGGGCGACCCGCCGCCTCCAGATCGTGGAGTCGGGCCTCGGCGACGACGCGGTCGCGATCGGCGCGGCGACGCTCGCCAGGGACGGCTTCCTCGGCATCGCCGGCCGGGTCGCGAGCAGCCGCGGCATCGCCGCCGCCACGGCGGCGGACTGAGCCGCGGCCGGTGCCGGCCACCGGCCGCAACGCCGCTCCGTCCACCCGCCGCATCCTGCTGCTGGTCGGGCCGATCCTGCTGATCGAGACGATGTTCTTCACGGCGGTCGCGCCGCTCCTGCCCCACTTCGAGCGAACGCTCGGGCTGTCGAAGCTCGAGGCGGGGATCATGGTCGCCGCCTACCCGGCCGGGGTCTTCGCCTTCGCCGTCCCGGGCGGCCTGCTCGCGTCGAGAGTCGGGGTGCGGCCGACGCTGCTGCTCGGCCTCGCCCTGCTCGGCGGGTTCAGCGTCGTCTTCGCCTTCGCCGGCTCGTACCGGCTCCTCGACGCCGCCCGCTTCTGCCAGGGCATCGGTGCCGCGCTGGCCTGGACGGGCGCGCTGTCGTGGCTCGTGGTCGAGGGGTCGCGCGAACGGCGCGGGGAGCTGATCGGCATGGCGACGGCGGCCGCCGCGGCCGGGGCGCTGCTCGGACCGGCGCTCGGCGGAGCGGCGAGCGTCCTCGGGCTCCGGCCGACCTTCGCCGCGGCGGCGGTCTCGACCGTCGCGCTCGCGGCCGCCTCCTTCAGGGTTCCGGTTCCGCCGAGGGGCGAGCTCCAGCCCCTGACCTCGCTCCTGGCCGCGCTCAGGCGCGGCAGGCTCGCGACCGGGCTCTGGCTGATGACCCTCTCGTCGGTCTCGTTCGGCGCCCTCGACGTGCTCGCCCCCCTTCGCCTCGGGCACCTCGGGATGTCGGGCGCGGCGATCGCGGCGATCTTCCTCGTGGCGGCGGCCGCGGAGACCGCGGCGAACGTCCCGGTCGGCCGCCTCGCCGACCGGCGGGGCCGCCCGGCGACGCTCCGGCTCGTGCTCGTCGCCGCGCTGGCGGTCTCGCTCGGGCTCGCCGCCGCGCGCTCGGAGTGGTCGCTCGCCCTCGCCGTCGTCTGCGCGGGCATCGCGTTCGGCTCGTTCTACGCGCCCTCGATGGCCCTGGTCGCCGACGAGGCCGAGCTCGCGGGTCTCGACCTGGTCCTCGTCCTCTCGCTCCTCAACATCGCGTGGGCGCCCGGCCAGCTGATCGGCTCCGCCGGGAGCGGCGCCCTCGCCGGCGCGACCGGCGACGCGGTCCCGTACCTCCTCGTCGCGGTCCTCTGCCTGCTCTCGCTCGTCCTGGTCGCGCGGATGAGGCGCACGCGGCCGCCTCCCGCGCCGACCGGGGCCGCACCCCCTCGGGAACAATGGGCGGAGACCGACGACGCGAGGAGGCGGAGATGGACGACGGCCAGATCCACGGAACGATCGAGCAGCTCGTCTCGGAGGAGCACGAGCTCTGGGAGCGCGAGGCCGCCGGCGTGGCCGACGACGCCGACCGCCGCCGCCTCGAGGACGTGAAGGTGTCGCTCGACCGGTGCTGGGACCTCCTGCGCCAGCGGCGCGCGCTCCGCGAGGCGGGGCTCGACCCCGAGGCGGCGCGGGCGCGGTCGGAGGACGTCGTCGAGCGCTACCAGCAGTAGCCCGCGGGTTCCGGGCTCAGTAGGGGTTCCCCGTCACCAGGTACGGGACGAGGAAGCAGAGACCGGTGAGGAAGCAGGCAATGACGAGCAGGCCTGCGTAGAGCACGATCAGGCTGCCGAAGAACGACGGCTCGCTGTTCACGGGCGCTGACGCCACCGGTGCCGGCGGCGAGAGCGACGGCAGCGCCAGCGCATGTCCGCTGGTCGTCCAGGAGGCGCTGAGCACACCGTCCGGTCCCGGCTTCAGATGCGGCGGCTCGAGCTCGAGCAGGCGGGCATCGGGCCGGACCTCGATCAGGGACTCGTCCGGCCGGACTTCGGCGACGTCGTCCCGGAGCACGAGCCCCCGCTGTCCGTCGGGCAGGCGGACCGCGACCGCCGTCGTCTCCCCGGCGTCGTCGAGCCACCGCTCCTCGACCCACCCGATCCGCCCGCCGGGCGTCGCGACGCGGAACCCGTCGACGTCCCTGAGCGATGTGTCTTCGGCGAGGCGCATGCGGACCCCGTTCCCGTTCCGCCGTCGCGAAAACCCGTGACGCCTCGTGGGCCGCACCGTTCCGCAAGACAGGCCGGACGGCCCATCGACCGGCGGGCCCCGAGCCGTCATCCTTCAGGGCAGCGTGAAGCTGGTCTTGCTCGCAGCGGCGGTGCTCCTCGTGCTCGGGGCTCCGTCGGGCTCCGGCGCCGCCCACGCCCGGCCGGCGTGCACGAGCGGCGCTTCGTCGATCGGCCCGTCGGGGGACGCGCAGACGACCTGGTATCCGCCGGGCTGCGTCCGTCCGCAGCTCTGACCCGGCCTACGACGGCTCGGCGGCGTCCGCATTCGGACAGACCGCGCGATGCTCGGCGAGCAGCGCCGGCCCACGGTGCTTCTCCGTGACCGCGATCCAGCCGCACGCGTCGCAGACGACCTCGCGCTCGGCCGCCTTCAGGGCCCGCCGCGTGCGGGCCGCCTCGCCCGCCGGGCAGTCGTGCTCCTCGAACTCGCGGAGCGCCCACCGCAGCGTGGGCCGCTCCCAGCGCCGTCCGCAGACACCGCACGACGCGACGCCGGGATTGTCGAGCGCCTGCTCGGCCTCCGCCTTCCGCCGTGCGCTGCCCCAGGCCACCGGCCGACTCTAGCGGCCGGGGTTGTCCCCGCTTCGCTAGCCGCTGTGCGCGTGGGCCTCCTGCCGCAGCGTGCGCCGCGCTCTCGGCAGCGCGAGCGCCGCAGGTAGCAGCGGCAGCCAGAGGTTGAACGCCCGGTAGGTGATCACCCCGAGCACGGCCCCCGGGAAGGGCATCCCCGCGGCGACGAGCGTGAGCGGCATCAGCACCTCGACCACGCCGGCGCCCGCGAGCGGCAGGGTGCGCCGGGTGAGGACGTACCCGACCGCGTGGGCCAGGATCACGGGCGGGATCGCGGGCGACGGCCCGAACGGCTTCAGCGACGCCCACAGGCAGAGCACGTCCCCTGCCCAGTACACCGTCGCACCGGCGAACGCCGGCCAGTGCCGTTTCCACTCGTGCGCCAGGCGGAAGAGGATGTGGATCCCGCTCAGGATCCGGCCGAGATGGCCACGCCAGCCGCCCTGGTCGACGAACCGGCGGCGGTGGCGAACGCCGACGAACGCCAGCACGGCGCCGACCGGAACCAGCGTCGCCCAGGGAATCGTGAAGTCGAGCGGCGGCTGCCGCTTTCCCTCGACGAGGAGCGCGATCGACGCGGCGCAGGCCGCCGGCGCGAGCGGCGCGTGCTCCAGCGCGTCGAGCGCCAGAACGCGGATCTCGCCCTCCTTCCCGCCGCGGCCGCTCGAGAGCGCCTTCGCGTCGATCGCCGCGCCGCCTTTCGCGAGGAAGGCGCCGAAGCCGACCGCGACGAGCTCCGTGGACTCGCGCCAGGTCAGCCTCGGGCCGTTCTCGATGTGCGCGATGCCGCGGTAGGCGAAGATGTACGCGGCGAAGGAGAGCGCCTCGGCCGCGAACGCGATCGCGAACCAGAACGAGAGGTTCGGCCGCAGCTGGTCGACGACGTCGCTCCAGCCGGCGATCGCCGACATGACCGCCAGCGTTCCGAGGAAGACGACCCCCGCGAGCGCGACCACGGCCCACGGCCGAAGCTCGGAGATGCGGCGGGGCGCTTTCACCGGTCGCCGGCTCCCGCGTCGGCGATCTGCCGCTCGACCCGGTCCGAGAACGGCAGGACGCCGGCCGCCGGGATCAGGGCGAGCCAGAAGTTGAACAGGCGGTACGCGACGACGCCGGCCGCACCCGAGGCGAACGGAACGTGGAACCAGGTGAGGACGAACGCGAGCAGGATCTCGACGACCCCGGGCCCTCCGAAGGGAAGCGACCGGCGGGTCAGGGCCCAGCCGGTGCCGTACGCCAGGACGAGCTCGGCGGCCGACAGGTGCACCCCGAAGACGCGGAGCGCCGCCCAGAGCGTCAGCACGTCCCCGATCCAGTACAGCGCGGCGCCGCCGAACGCCCACGCGTAGGCGCGCCAGCCGACGACGAGGGCGCGGAGAACGGCGAGCGCCGCGACGGCGTGGGCGAACCCGCGCCGGATCCAGCTCGCATCGGTCGACGCCTCGAAGCGCTCCACCCGCTTCGGCGACGTCAGCCAGGCGGCGGCGATCGCGCCGGGGACGACCAGGAGCCAGGGCAGCGTCAGGCTCGCCGACGCCGAGCCGCCGATGTCGAAGTAGAGGAGCACCCCGCACACGGCAACGGCGGGCGCGAGGACGGCGTACTCGAGGGCGCTCAGCCCGAGCACGCGGCGGAACGCCCGTCGGCGGCCCATGCCGGCCTCCCGGAGCGTGACGTAGTCGACCGAGAACCCTCCCGACAGGTTCGCGGAGAACATCGGCCCGAACCCGACACTGACCACGGCGAGCGAGGCCGGCAGGGGAATCGCCACGCCACGGTCGACCTGGGCGGCTGCACGCAGGTCGAGCGCGTACCCGACGTAGGCGACCAGCTGTCCGGCCGCGCACAGGCCGAACCAGCCGAAGTTGTCGACCGCGATCGCGTGGAGGATGTGGCTCCAGCCGGCCTTCCAGACGAGCCCGCCGGTGGCGGCGGCCTCGAGGGCGAGGATGACCGCGAGAGCGACGACCGGGTGGGCGGTGCGGTCGAGCCACCGCTCGGCAAGGGATGTGCGCCGGGGCATCGCCTCCTTCTACCCGGGCGCGGCAGGGCCCTACCCGGGCACCGCGATCAGCTCCGGTCGGCGGTCTGGAAGAACGAGGCGATCGCGCCGGCGGAGCCCGCCACGACGACGACGGCCCAGAGCTCGAGCAGGACGTCGACGACCCTCCCGGCCGCCGTCAGCGGGTTCCTCAGCTGCGACGAGACCGTGAGCAGCTGCACGGTCGTGAAGAAGAGCGCATCGCCGAAGGAGCGCAGCTCCGTCCCCGGCGCGTGCCGCTCGAGCAGGTACATCGCGACGGAGCCGCAGAGGTCCACCACGGCCGTTGCGCCCAGGACGAGCCCGAGCCTGGCGACGAGCCTCCGGTGACGCTCCTCGAAGGTGCGAAGCCGGCCGAGCTCCTCGCCGATCGCGCTCACGCCTCCACGATCGCAGTCCGGTCAGACGCCGCCGGGCGAGGAGCTCGGGTGCCGGCTCAGATCGTCGGCGACGGACCTCCGGGATCGGGGTCGGGGGGAGCCGGCGCGGGCGGGGGATCCGGGTAGGGCCCGGTGTCCGGCGGCTGCGGATCCGGCGCCGGCGTGCTCATCAGTCGTTCTCCAGCAGGCCCTTCGCCTTGTCGGCGGCCTCGTCGACCTTGTCCTTCAACCGCCCGGCGCCCTTGTCGATCGTCCCCTCCCGCTTCATCCGTTCGTCGTCGGTCAGCTCTCCGACCGCCCGCTTGGCACGGCCCTTTGCCTCGTCGATGCTCTCCGGCATCTCACGCTCCTTTGCTCGTGGGTCGCCTTCCCTGTTCCCGCAGGAGCGGTTGTGTAACGAGGCGCCTGCCGGCCGTAGACTTGCCCCATGCGTCTGCGGAAAGACGCGAAGGTGTCGGTGCTCGCGCGGGTCCCGCTGTTCGAGCGCTGCTCCGGACGGCAGCTCGCGAAGATCGCCTCGATCGCACGCGAGGTCGACTACCCGGCCGCGACCCCCGTCGTGCGGCAGGGGAAGCCCGGAGACGACTTCTTCGTCGTCGTCGAAGGCGAGGCCGATGTCCGTCAGGGCGCGCGGAAGCTCGCCACCCTCCGGCCCGGGAGCTTCTTCGGCGAGATCGCGCTCGTCACCGGGTCGCGCCGAACGGCCACGGTGACGAGCGGCACGCCGCTGCGTGCGCTCGTCATCTCGAGCGGCGAGTTCCGCAGGCTGCTGCAGGACTCGCCCGACATCCAGGCGAGGATCCTCGAGGAGATCGGCACCCGGCTCGAGCAGCTCTCGGCCGACCAGCCGCACCGGCGGATCCGCATGCGCTCCTAGCGCGCCGGCCGCCGGATCGAACGCTCTCCACTGGAAGCGTACCCGCGCCCCGGGGGCTTGCCGCAAGCCCCCATCCGGCCCGCATACTGGCCGGACGACGGCGAACACGGGGGGTCGAGATGGGTCAGAGGGGGACCGACGTGCCGGGCCGGGGTCCGGCGATGACGGAGCACGAGGTGGTGATCGCCGGCGCCGGTCCGACCGGGATGATGCTGGCCGCGGAGCTGACGCTGGCGGGGACCGACGTCGTCGTCCTGGAGCGCCACCCGGGAGGCCGGGAGCTCGAGAGCACGCGCTCGGGCGGCCTGCACTCGCGCACGATCGAGGTGCTCGACCAGCGCGGGATCGCCGGGCGCTTCCTCGCCGAGGGGCAGACGGCGCAGGTCCAGGCGTTCGCCGGGGTGCGGCTGGACATCGGCGACTTCCCCACCCGGCACGCCTACGGGCTGGCGCTGTGGCAGCGCGACTTCGAGCGCATCCTCGCCGCCTGGGTCGGCGAGCTCGGGGTTCGGGTCCGCGAAGCCGAGGTGACGGGGTTCGCGCAGGACGACGCCGGCGTCGAGGTCGAGCTGGCCGGCGGCGGGTCACTCCGGGCCGGGTACCTCGTCGGCTGCGACGGAGGGCGCAGCGTCGTCCGCACGGCGGCCGGCATCCAGTTCGCCGGATGGGATCCGACGACCAGCTGGCTGATCGCCGAGGCGGAGACGGCCGAGGAGCCGGAGATCGGCGTGCGCCGGGAGAGCGGCGGCATCGGCCCAGTCAACCGGGAGACGGGCGGCGGACCGTACGGGATGGTCCTGGCCGAGCGGCCGCCGGTCGACGGCACCCCGACGCTCGACGACCTCCGCCGGAAGCTGACCGCGGTGTACGGGACGGACTTCGGCGTGCACAGCCCGACCTGGATCTCCAGGTTCACCGACATGACCAGGCAGGCGGCCGCCTACCGCGAGGGCCGCGTGCTGCTGGCCGGCGACGCCGCGCACGTCCACGCGCCGCTCGGCGGCCAGGGCCTCAACATCGGCGTCCAGGACGCGGTCAACCTCGGCTGGAAGCTCGCCCGGGTGGCGAGCGGGACGGCGCCGGACAGCCTGCTCGACACCTACCACGCCGAACGGCACCCGGTCGGCGCCGCGGTGCTGCGCACGACGATGGCGCAGGTCGCGCTCACGATGACCGACGCGCGCACCGATGCCCTGCGCGACATCGTCACCGACCTGATGGGCATGGACGAGCCGCGCAGGCGGATCGCCGGGATGCTCAGCGGGCTGGACGTCCGCTACGACCTCGGCGGCGACCATCCGCTGGTCGGCCGCCGCATGCCCGATCTCGACGTGGTCACGCCGGACGGGCCGCGCCGCGTGTTCACCCTGCTGCACGAGGCACGCCCGGTGCTGCTGAACCTCGGCGAGGCCGGAGCCCTCGACGTCGAGCCGTGGGCGGCGCGCGTGCAGCTCGTCGACGCCGCGTACGACGGCACCTGGGAGCTCCCGGTGCTCGGCGAGGTCGACGCACCCGCGGCGGTGCTCGTCCGGCCAGACGGGTACGTCGCCTGGGTCGGGGACGGAACGGACCGGGGCTTCCGCGACGCGCTCACCACCTGGCTCGGCCCACCCTCGTGACCAGCGAGGATGTCGGCGTGAAGAAGATCGGGTTCCTGTCGTTCGGCCACTGGACGGCGTCGCCGTCGTCGCAGGTGCGGTCCGCGTCGGACGCGCTGGTCCAGTCGCTCGAGCTGGCGGTCGCGGCCGAGGAGGTGGGCGCCGACGGGGCGTACTTCCGCGTGCACCACTTCGCCCGGCAGCTCGGGTCGCCCTTCCCGCTGCTGGCGGCGATCGGCGCGCGGACGTCGACGATCGAGATCGGCACCGCCGTGATCGACATGCGCTACGAGAACCCGCTCTACATGGTCGAGGACGCCGGCGCCGCCGACCTGCTCGCGGGGGGCCGCCTGCAGCTCGGGATCAGCCGCGGCTCGCCGGAGCAGGTGATCGACGGCTGGCGCTACTTCGGCTACCAGCCGGCGGACGGCGAGACCGATGCCGACATGGCCCGCCGCCACACCCGGGTGTTCCTGGAGGTGCTGAAGGGCGACGGGTTCGCCGAGCCGAACCCGCGGCCGATGTTCCCGAACCCGCCGGGCCTGCTCACGGTCGAGCCGCAGTCGCCGGGCCTGCGCGAGCGGATCTGGTGGGGCGCAGGGTCGGCCGGGACCGCCGAGTGGGCGGCCGGCCTGGGGATGAACCTGATGAGCTCGACGCTGGTCGACGACGACGCCAGCGGCGATCCGTTCCACGTCGTGCAGGCGCGGCACATCGAAGCCTTCCGCGCGGCGTGGAAGGAGGCCGGCCACGAGCGCGAGCCGCGCGTCTCGGTGAGCCGCAGCATCTTCGCGCTCGTGAGCGACCAGGACCGGATGTACTTCGGCCGGAGCGCCGACGGCGGCGACCACGTCGGGTACATCGACGAGGCGACCCGGGCGATCTTCGGCCGCACGTACGCCGCCGAGCCCGACGCCCTCGTCGCCCAGCTCGCCGAGGACGAGGCGATCGCCGCCGCGGACACGCTGCTCCTGACCGTCCCGAACCAGCTCGGCGTCGAATACAACGCGCACGCGATCGAGAGCATCCTGCGCTACGTCGCACCCGAGCTCGGCTGGCGCTGAGACACTCGGCCGATGTCGCATCCCGACCCCGACGCGCCTCCCGATCCGACCCCGATCCGGGTCGGCGAGGCGTGGGAGAACCCGGCGACCCAGGAGTAGGCCAGGATCAGTCCGGGAGCAGCGGCACCTCCAGCGCCGGCCTCCGGCCGACGAGCAGGCCGCGCGTGACCGCGGTCGCTCCGTAGCGGGTGCGGATCTCGTCGAGCGCGGCGTCGAGCAGCTCGGCGTGGCCGGTCTCGATCGGCAGGCAGAGCTGGAGCGGCAGGTCGTTGTCGAGATTGGCGATGGTGACGCCGATCATCGTCAGCCCCCGCCGGTCGATCAGCGGCTGCGCGGCCGAGAGCAGCGAGCGGGCCGCGTCGAGGACGACGCGCGTCTGCGCGGTCGGGTGGCGGAGCGTGTGGGAGCGGGTCGCCCGGGTGTAGTCGCCGAACCGCAGTCGCAGGACGACCGTGCGCCCGACCCGCCGCGCGGCGCGGACCCGGCGGGTGACGCGGTCGACGATCGCGACGATGTCGGTCTCGATCTCCGCCGGCGACGCCCGCCGCAGCCCGAACGCGTGCTGGGAGCCGATCGAGCGGCGGCGCGGCCGCCGGCGCACCGGGCGGGGGTCGCGGTTGTGCGCGAGCGCGTGGAGGTGGCGCGCGGCCGCGACGCCGAGCACGGCCCTGAGCTCGCCCTCCGGGACGCGGGACAGCTCGCCCGCGGTGGTGACGCCGATGCGGTGCAGCCGGCCGGCGGTCGCCGGCCCGATCCCCCAGATCCGCTCGACCGGGAGCGGGTGCAGGAACGCGAGCTCGTCGCCGGGCGGGACGAGCAGGATGCCGTCGGGCTTGGCGACCGCGCTGGCGATCTTCGCCAGGTGCTTCGTGCACGCGATCCCGACGGTGAGCGGCAGCCCGAGCTCCTCGCGTGCCCTGCGCCGCAGGCGGACGGCGATCTCCAGCGGCGTGCCGGCGATCCGCTCCATGCCCCGGACGTCGAGGAACGCCTCGTCGATCGACAGCCCCTCGACCGACGGCGTCGTGTCCTCGAAGAGCTCGTACAGCGCGCGGCTGGCCTCCGCGTACGCGGCCATCCGGGGCCGGACGACCACCGCCTCCGGGCAGAGCCGCGTCGCGCGGGTCCCGCCCATCGCCGTGCGGACGCCGTACGCCTTCGCCTCGTAGCTGGCGGCGAGGGCGACTCCGCCGCCGACGATCACCGGCCGGCCACGGAGGCTCGGGTTGTCGCGCTGCTCGACGGACGCGAAGAACGAGTCGGCGTCGGCGTGGAGGATCGAGGCTTCCGTCCTCACGCGCCGATGGTTGCACATCGAACGTATGTTCGCTTAGATTGGCAGATGCAGCTCGCGCTGGACGGCCTCGACCGGCTCGTCGCCGCGCTCGAGGAACGGGGGACGCTGCGGGACGTCGACGCGGCCCGCCTGCTCTTCGCGACCCGGTCGATCCCCGCGGGACTCGCTCCCACCCTGCTGCGGGAGGTGTGCGCGGGCGACAGCCGGATCGCCTGCCAGGGGTCGACGGTCTCGCTCGCCGGCGCGCCGGATCCGTGGCTGGACGAGGCCGAGTTCGTCGTGTTCGACCTGGAGACGACCGGGCTCTCGGCGGAGACCTGCCGGATCTGCGAGCTCGGCGCCGTGCGGGTGCGGGCGCTCGAGCTCGCCGACGGCTTCGAGTCGCTGGTCGACCCGGGCGTCTCCCTTCCCCGCTCCGTCGCCCGCCTGACCGGGCTCCGCGAGCAGGACCTGCGCGGCGCGCCGCCGGTCGGAGTGGTCGTCGGCCGCTTCCTCGCGTTCGCCCGCGACGCGCCGCTCGTGGCGCACAACGCGCGCTTCGACCAGCGGTTCCTCGAGCGGCAGCTCGGCCGCACGGAGAGCCGGCGCCTGGCAGAGCCGCCGCTGTGCACGGCCGCGCTCGCGCGCCGGCTGCTCGCCGGCCGCGCGCAGCGCGTGAGCCTCGCCTCCCTCGCCCGGTTCTTCGGCGTCCCGACCGCGCCGTGCCACCGCGCGCTCCCCGACGCCGAGGCGACCGCCCACGTCCTCATCCGCCTGATCGAGCTCGCGCAGGAGCTCGGCGCCCGCCGCGTCTCGGAGCTGCGCACCCTCGCCGCGCCGCGGAAGCGGCGCGTGCGCGGCAAGCGGCCGCTGATGCGGGGCGCGCCGGCCCGTCCGGGCGTCTACCTCTTCCGCGACTGCCACGACCAGGTGCTCTACGTCGGCCGCGCGCGCGACCTGCGGGCGCGGCTGCGCTCCTACTTCGGCGGCGACGGCCAGCGCCCGTCGATCGAGGCCGCCCTGCTCGCGCTCGAGCGGATCGAGTGGCGCGTGCTCGGCTCCGAGCTCGAGGCGGCGCTCGAGGAGCTCCGGCTGATCCGGGAGCTCCAGCCGCCCGCCAACTCCCGCAGCCGCCGGCAGGACGGAGGCGTCTACCTGCGGCGCCGGGGCGATGGGTTCGTCGTCACGAAGACGCCGACCGCGCTCGGGCCGATCGGCAGCCGCCGGCAGGCGGCGCTCGCCGCGCGCGCACTGGCCGGCGCGACGCCGGAGGAGGTCGCGCAGCTTCCCGACGAGGGGCCGCTGCCCCGCCTGCGGCAGCGCCTCGCCGACCTCACCGAGAGCCTCCGCTACGAGGAGGCCGCGCGGCTCCGCGACCGGATCCAGGCGCTCGAGAACGTCCTCGAGCGCGTCCGCCTCCTCGACGAGCTCCGCCGCGTCGACGCCTACGTGCTGGCGCCCGCCGCGGCTCCCGGCGGGCGCATGGCGTTCGTCGTCCGCAGCGGGCTCGTGCGGGCCGTTCGGTCGCTTCCGCCCGGGGCCGGGCCGCCGCTCGACGACGCCCCCGCCGCGGATGAGCGGGAGCCCCTGACGAGCGCGCAGGCCGAGGAGATGATCCTCGTCGGAGGCTTCATCCGCCGGCCCCGCCCCGAGCTCACGGTGATCCCGCTCGACGACGGCCGCGCGCTGGCCGCCTGACCACCCGGCCGCGCTACAGCCGGCCGGCGAGACGGCTCATGCTCCCGCCCGCACCAGGAAGTCCTTGCCGCGCACGCGCTTCTCGGTGACGCCGGGCACCTCCCGGAAGAGCGCAATCATGAAGGCGGAGCAACGCCCCGGCTCGAGCACGTCGGAGCGGGTGATCCGCCCCAGGCTCTCGAACCGCTCCCAGCACTCGCGGATGCTCTCGACGTCCAGCCACCGCGTGCCGCTGCTCGACTGCAGCAACACCCGCCGCCCGCGCTCGTACCCGCCGATCGTCGTCGTCGACGTCGGCGCGGTCTCGATCGTCGCGTTCGCCCGGGCGAGCGTGTTGAGGACGGTCTCGACCTCGGCCCAGGACGGAGCGCAGGCCCGCCCCGCCTCCTCGGACTCACGGTGCACCACGTACGGGTTGCTGGGCCGACTCAGGGTTGCTCCTGTTCGCGGTTGGCTCGATCGCCAGACGAGAGACCTCACGCGCTCCGCCGTCGGGCGAGCATGCGAGAAGAGGGGCACCCAAGGAGACCGCCTCGGCAGACGCAGCCTAGCGAAGCCGCTGCCGGACCGCTCGCCGGCTTGCCGGCTGAGCGTCGGACCCTGGGTGCCCCGTCCGGCTCCTAGCGCTTGCCGAGTGCCGCCACTCCCTCGGGCCTGAACCCGCGGAAGGTCAGGTAGATCCCGAGGAACGCCTCCCAGACGATCTCACCCGCCGTGAGCAGGAACGAGACGCCGCTCTCCTGGTTCCACGCGCCGAAGAGCACGGCGGTCGCCGTGACCAGGGCGAGCGCGCCGCCGGCGAGGCCGACCATCGCCATGCGACGGGGGACGAGCCGGGACGTGTACATCAGGTAGCCGAGCAGCAGGCCGTTGCCGAGCCCGGCGCAGAAGGCCGGCCCGAGCAGGAACGTCCAGTCGTGGACGGCGACGAGCGTGTGGCCGGCGACCGTCAGGGTCCCGGCGTCGGCCTTGCCGGCCAGGTCCTGCCGGAGGGTGACGACCGACATCAGGCTGATCAGCCCGACGACGATGGCGGTCGACTCGACGATGCGGGAGGCGACGTAGCCGAGCGCGACGCCCTCCTTGACCCGCCGGACGACGGGGAACAGCACGACCGCAGTCGCGATGTTGGCGATCACGGTGACGACCTCGAGCAGGGCGCCGAGGGCGATCCGGGAATCGGCTCCGCCGCCGAGGATGTAGTCCTCGTGGTCGAGCACCGGCGTGTACAGCCAGAGCGCTGCCGGAATCGACGCGGCGAACGTCAGGATGAACCAGATGCCCGCCCAGCGGGCGGTCGACCGGTACGGGGTCGCCCGGCCGGCGGCCGACGCGAGCCGGGCGGCCTCGGTCGTCACGGCCGGATGGGCGGCTGAAGTCTCGACAACGCTCATGACTGCTCCTCTCTTCGTCGTGAACACCGCTGCTGCAGCCATTTCGCCGGATCGGCCGAAAACCGCCAACTCCTGTTGCCGTTTCCGGGACGCGCTGATTGACTGGACGAATGCCCCCGGCGCCCGAGATCGAGGCGGTCCTGTCGGAGGTCGGCCCCCGGCTCAAGCGGGTCCGCGAGCGCCGCGGCCTCACCCTCGCCGAGCTGGCGACGGCGACGGGGATCTCGAAGAGCACGCTGTCGCGGCTGGAGAACGGCCGGCGCAAGCCGAGCCTCGAGCTCCTGCTGCCGGTCGCCCAGGCGTTCCGGGTCCCGCTCGACGAGCTGGTCGGCGCGCCCGAGACCGGCGATCCGAGGATCCGGCTCAAGCCGAAGGTGAGGAACCGGCGCGTGGTCGTCCCGCTGACCAGCGAGTCGGGAAGCGTCCACGCGTGGAAGGTGATCATCCCGCCGGAGAAGGGCGAGCCGGAGCTCCGGACCCACGAGGGGCAGGAGTGGCTCTACGTGCTCTCGGGCGAGCTGCGCCTGATCCTCGGCGACAGGGACATCACGATGGGGCCGGGAGAGGTCGCCGAGTTCGACACCCGCGTTCCGCACTGGTTCGGCCCTGCCGGAAAGCAGGCGGTCGAGATCCTCAGCCTCCTCGGCCGGCACGGGCACCGGATGCATGTCCGGGCCGAGGGCCGTCAGAAGGTCGACGACCGCTAGGCCCGTCCCGGAAACGGCAACGGGACTTGCCCCCGAACGGCGGTCGCCGCAGTCTGGCCGCATGGAGGTGATCGCAATGGACAGAACCTGGGACGTGGTGATCGTCGGAGGCGGCGCGGCGGGGCTGAATGCGGCGCTCGTGCTCGGCCGGGCCCGTAGGCGGGTCGCGGTCGTCGACGCCGGCTCGCCGCGGAACGCGCCGGCGTCGCACATGCAGGGGTTCCTGTCCCGCGACGGGCTCCCGCCGGCCGAGCTGCTGGCGATCGGCCGCGACGAGGTGGCGGGCTACGGCGTGCAGGTGCTCGCCGACCGGGTCGACTCGATCGAGCCCGGCTTCGCCGTCCACCTGGCGAGCGGCCGCGCCCTGGAGGCGCGGCGCGTTCTGATCGCCACGGGTGCCGGCGACGAGCTGCCCGACATCCCCGGCGTGCGCGAGCGCTGGGGCCGTGACCTGCTCCACTGCCCGTACTGCCACGGCTGGGAAGTCCGCGACCGGCCGCTCGGCGTCCTCGGCACCCATCCGCTCGCGGCCGAGCACGCCCAGCTCGTCCGGCAATGGTCGGACGACGTCGTGTTCTTCGCGCACACGAGCGAGCTGCCGGCGGCCGACCGGACCGGCCTCGAGGCCCGCGGGATCGAGATCGTCGACGGCGAGGTCGGCCGGCTCCTGGTCGAGAACGACCGGCTGGCCGGGGTCGAGCTCGCCGACGGCCGCGTGGTGCCCCGCATGGCGGTCTTCATCCGGCCCGCGAACGTGCCTCATCCCGACGGCCTCCTGTCCGGCCTGGGCTGCCGGCTCGACGAGGCGGGGTTCCCGGTCGTCGACGGAAGCGGCCGGACGAGCGTCGCCGGCGTGTGGGCCGCGGGCAACGTCGCCGACCCGCGGGCGCAGGTCGTCACCTCCGCCGGCGCGGGCTCCGCCGCGGCGATCGCGATCAACGCCGACCTCGTTCAGGAGGACGTCAGGAGCGCGGTCGCCCGGTCGACGGACGGAGGTCGAGCGTCATGAAGGAGTTGCTCGGAGTCTCGCTGTACGGGCCGAACGGCCCGCAGGGCTCGAAGCCGAAGCTCCGGTAGAGGCGGCGCGCGGGCTCGAAGGCGTCCATCGTGCCGGTCTCCAGGCTGAGCCGGGTCACGCCGCGCTCGGCGGCGACGGCGACGAGGTGCTCGAGCAGCGCCCGCGCCACTCCCCGGCCGCGGGCCTCGGCGATCGTGTGCATGGACTTCAGCTCGGCGTGGGTCGGGTCGAGCTGCCGGATCGCCCCGACGCCCAGGACCCGGCCGTCCCGCTTGGCGCTGTAGAAGGTGATCGCCGGGTCGACGAGGCCGTCGACATCGAGGGCGAACACGTGCTCGGCGGGCGTCGACTCACGGGCGAACGCGAGGTGCCGCTCGAGCACCTCCCGCACGTCGTCACGGCGCGGGTCGTCGACCGCGATCACGAGGCCCTCCACGCCGGGGTGATAGCAGGCGCCGCGGCTCAGGCGCCGGCGGGCGCGGCTTCGCCGCGGACGAACTGGTACAGCAGCCCGCCGACGGCGGTACCGACGACGGGCGCGAGCAGGTAGACCCAGATCGCGGACAGGTCGCCCGTGACGATCCCCGGGCCGAGCGACCGCATCGGGTTCATCGAGGCGCCCGAGATCGGCCCGCCGAACATCGCGTCGAGCCCGATCGCCCCGCCGATCGCGATCGCCGCCGCCTCGCCGACCGCGCGGGTGTCGGTCGCGACGGCGAGGATCACGAACATCAGGAACGCGCTCATCACGAGCTCCCAGAGGAACGACTGGCCGTTCGATCCGCTCGGGTAGGTGGCGCCGACCTTCGCGACGTTCCCGAGCGAGCCGCGCAGGAGCGCCGCGGCCGTGACCGCGCCGACGAGCTGGGCGCCCCAGTAGGCGACGGCGCGCGGCCACGGGAAGTGGCGGGTGAGCGCGAACGCGAAGGTGACCGCGGCGTTGAAGTGCGCACCGCTGACGTGGCCGACGGCGTAGACCCCGAACATGATCACCAGCCCGAAGGTGATCGCCACCCCGACGTGGCCGAGCTGGTGCGTCTTGGCGTCGACCATGATCGCCCCGCAGCCGGCGAAGACGAGCGCGAACGTGCCGATCGCCTCGGCGACGAGGGCGCGGGCGAGCGCGGGCGGCGTCCTCAATCGGGCAGGAGGTCGGCGATCAGCGCCTGGACGCGGGCGTCGATCTCGTCGCGGATCCGCCGCACCGTGTCCAGGTCCCGGCCTGCCGGATCTTCGAGCTCCCAGTCCTCGTAGCGCTTGCCCGGGTAGATCGGGCAGGCGTCGCCGCAGCCCATCGTGACCACGACGTCGGCGCCCTTGACGAACTCATCCGTCAGCGGCTTCGGGAACTCCTCGCCCAGGTCGACCCCCAGCTCGCGCATCGCCTCGACGGCCGCCGGGTTGATCTCCTCGCCGGGGGCGCTCCCCGCCGAGCGAACGTGGATCCGCCCCTGCGAGCGGAGCTTGACCAGACCGGCGGCCATCTGGCTGCGGCCCGCGTTGTGGACGCAGACGAACAGCACCTCGGGCTGATCCTTCACGAGCGCTCCTTCCGATTGCGCCAGCGCGCGAAGCCGCTCGCGGGCGAAGCGATGGGCGAGCACCGGCACGAACACGTTGATCCTGGCGCCGCCGAGCAGGTCGAGCGACTCGGTGATGTAACGCTCGATCGTCTCCTCGGAGTAGATGCCCTTGAACTCGTCGGCGAGGCGTTCGGCCGCCTGGCGGACATGATGCCGGGTGACCGGGTCGAGCGTCTGGCTCATGATCGCGCTCCTCGATATCGATCGTGGTCGATATCGGGAGTGTTCCAACGGCATCGATCCGTGTCAATATCCATTTGGACATGAAGTCGCTGACGCTGCTGACAACGTCCTGCCCGCCGCTCCTGGCCGGGCCGCTGCCGGCGGAGGACGCCGAGAACCTGGCGCGCGGACTGAAGGTGCTCGCCGATCCCGCACGGCTCCGGCTGCTCAGCCTGATCCAGTCGCAGCCGGACCAGGAGGCCTGCGTCTGCAACCTGACCGAGCCGCTCGGGCTCAGCCAGCCGACCGTCAGCCACCACCTGAAGGTGCTCCTCGAAGCCGGGCTGGTCGAGCGCGAGCAGCGGGGGAGCTGGGCCTACTTCCGCGTGGTTCCGGCGTCGCTCGCCGGCCTGCGCGAACTCCTCGCCTAGGCCTTTCGGACGAGCCGCTTCCCCAGGCGGACGAGGTGGATGCCGGCGCCGGCCAGGACCGCCGCCCCGACCGTGACGACGTTCGTCGTCGTGCACGAGCGGCAGACGCCGCAGCACGCCTGCGCGGCCGGGGTGACGTCCGGAACCCGGTTGAGCAGCGGCAGCGCCCGGGTCTTCGCCTCCTGGAGCATCGACACGTCAGTGTAGGCCGCTCAGCAGCACCCGGCCCGCTCGGCCGGGCGGACCACCGGCAGGCCCTTCCGCTCCGGAGCCGTCGCCTTCACCGCCTTGACGATCGCGCCGTGCATCCCGTCGGCCACCTCGTGCGTGAACGTGACCGACACGTCCTCGAAGCCGGCCGCCTCGAGCCCGGCCTCGTACTCGCCCTTCGAGAGCGCGCCGGCGATACAGCCGACGTAGCTCCCCCGCTCCGCGCGCTCGTCGGGCGTGAGCCGGTCCTCGGCGACCACGTCGCTGATCCCGATCCGCCCGCCGGGCCTGAGGACCCGCGCGATCTCGGTGAGGACGGCGGGCTTGTCGACGGACAGGTTGATCACGCAGTTCGAGATCACCACGTCGACGCTGTCCGCCGGGAGCGGGATCTGCTCGATCACGCCCTTGAGGAAGTGCACGTTGCGGACGCCCGCCTCGGCGACGTTGCGCCGGGCGAGGGCGAGCATCTCGTCGGTCATGTCCAGCCCGAACGCCGTCCCGGTCGGGCCGACGCGCTTCGCGGAGAGGATCACGTCGATCCCGCCGCCGGAGCCGAGATCGAGCACGGTCTCGCCCTCGTGCAGGTCGGCGACCGCGGTCGGGTTGCCGCACCCGAGGGACGCGAGCGCCGCCGTGTCCGGAAGCTCGTCGCGCTGCTCGGCGTCGTACAGGACCTCGCCGAACTTCGCGCTCCCGACCGCGCCGGCGGTCGAGTCGTCGCAGCAGCCGCCCCCGCCGCAGCCGGAGGCGCCGTGCGTCACCGCGTGCGCCGACTCCGCGTAGCGCCGGCGCACCTCCTCGCGAAGCTCGTCGGCAGTCGTCGACATCAGCACCACACCCCTTTCAGGTCGGCGACGGCCGCCAGCTTCTCCACGGCGTCGCGCTTCAGAGAGAAATAGGCCCATCGGCCCCGCTGCTCCCGCTCGAGCAGGCCGGCGTCGGTCAGCTTCTTCAGGTGGTGGCTCACCGTGGGCTGCGACAGCCCGAGCTCAGGCTCGAACCGGCAGGCGCACACCGCCTCCTCGGCCCGCGCGAGCACGTTCACGATCCGCACGCGCGCCGGGTCGCCCAGCGCCCTGAACAGCTCGGCCGTCGCCTCGGCCTCGCCCGCGTCGAGCTCGGGCGAGGCCAGCGGCGCGCAACACGTCACCGGGGCGGCGGCCGCCGTCGCCGCCGCCGCCAGCCGTATCGTTGTATCCATGATCGTCAATATATCGACAATTGTCGATCTGTCAACTGCGCCCCGCACCGGCCCTTCTCCTGCACCATCGGGAGAGCGTCCACGAGAAGGAGGCCAGGATGAGGATTGCGGTTGTCGGCCGCGGCAACATCGGCGGCACGCTCGCGGAGAAGTGGCGCGCCGCCGGCCACGACGTCGTGTTCGGGGTGCGCGAGCCGGGCGACGAGGGCACGGCCTCGATCCCGGACGCGGTCGCCGCCGCCGAGGTGGTGGTGCTCGCGGTCCCGGGGGCGGCCGCGAAGGAGGTCGTCCGCGGGCTCGGCGAGGCGCTCGCGGGCAAGGTCGTCGTCGACGCGACGAACGAGGCCGGCGGCTCGGGGCCGCTGCACGCGCTCGGCGAGCTCGTTGCCGGCGCGCAGCCGGTGCGGGCGTTCAACACGCTGGGCTGGGAGAGCTTCGCCGACCCGGTCGTCGCCGGGACGCGCGCCGACCTGCTCTACGCCGCCGAGGACGGCCCCGCGAGAGAGGTGGCCGAGCGGCTGATCCGCGACGTCGGCCTCGAGCCGGTCTGGGTCGGCGGGCCGGAGACCTTCGACGTGGTCGACGGCGTCACCCGGCTCTGGTTCACGCTCGTCTTCCAGCGCGGGCTGGGGCGGCGGCTCGCGTTCAAGGTGCTGCGCGAGCGCGCTCGGTCGTAGCTCACGGCCGCGACCAAACGAGCGTGCTGCCGAAGGGCCGGTACCCGAGCTTCTGGTTGATCCTGAGCATCGGCGCGTTCGTCTCGTCGTTCTCCGTCAGGACGAGCTCGACGCCCGACGCGGCGGCGTTGACCAGGGTCGCGCTCTTGGCCAGCAGCGCGAGGCCGCGGCCGCGGTAGGCGCGCAGCGTCCCGGTCATGTCGGTGACCGCCCGGCCCCCGGGACCGGCGCGGAGGTGCGTGAACGCGACCGGTCGGCCGTCGACGACGGCCGCCGTGCTCGCCTCGAGGTCCGTGTCCGGATGCCCCCAGTAGTCGGCGAGCCACTGGTCGAAGGAGACGTCGTCCATCGCGACCTCGCCGGGGACGTCCCCCATCGCCTCGGAGTCGAGCTCGTACACCTGGTGCGGATCGAGCCGACCGAGCGGACTCAGCTCGACCCCCGCGGGAGCGCTCGGAGGCTCGATCGTCCGCGGGTCGACGGCCGAGATCCGGTTCGTGTTCGTGTGCCGAAAGCCGTGCGCAGCGGCGAACGCCCGCGCCGCCTCGTCGGGCGTGCTGAACGACAGCACCGTCGAGACGCCGAGGCCGGCCAGGTGGGCCTCGCAGCGCTCGAGCAGGGCGGTCCCGATACCGGCTCGGCGGAAACCGGGCGCGACGCTGACCTGCAGGAAGCCCGGCCGCTCGGAGCTCTGGTACTCGATCGCCGCGGTCGCCCAGCCCGCGAGCCTGCCGTCGGCGTCCGCGGCGAAGTAGCGGCGGTGGGCGCCCGTCGGCTCCGTGGCGGCCGCATGCCGGAGCGCGCGCTCGGATCCGACGCGGTGCGGCCAGACGCCGTTCAAGAGCTCGGTCGCCGCTCCGAAGTCGTCGGGTCCGCCCTCCCGCACCGGCTGCCCTAGGTGAGCGGGTTCGTGCCGTCCATCCAGATGATCACGCGGGTGAACCTGCCGTCCGGACCGACGTCGAAGAAGTTGCAGTTGTGCATCTTCGTCGTGCCGTTCCGGTTCAGGTCGACCATCTGCTCGGTCGACACCTTCGAGCCGGCGAGATCGACGACGAGATTCGTGATCTCGTGCACCATCGAGTCCCAGTCGGCGAAGAAGTCGGTGAACATCCGCCCGATCTCCTCGTGCCCGGAGAAGGTGACGCGGGCGCTCTGGACGGTCAGGGTCGCGTCCTCGGCGAAGCGCGCCAGGACCGCCGACAGGTCGTAGGAGTCGACCGCACGGAAGTACGACGCGGGAATCGCGGCGAGGTGCTCGCGCCCGGCCTCGGTGGTCGCGCTTGCCATCACAACTCCTTTCTCGGGTGATCCACCACGGGATTGGAACACACCTGCCGGCAGCCGGTCCGCTCGAGCCGCGTGAGATGCCCCGTCCGGGTGAGCCCCGCCCGCCGTCGGTGCCGATAGACGACTATGCGGACTCTGCGGATTCTGCCGGCGAGCCGGTGGGCGAGCGCTGCGCTGCTCCTGATGACCGTCGCGCTCGGCGCGTGTTCGCTCGAGTTCACCTTGCACGTCGGTCCGCGGCTCCAGCACTTCGTCGTGTACTGGCTCTACAACGGGCTCGTGATCGTCGCCGGGGTCGTGTGCGCCGCGCGCGGGATCACCGGTTCGCGTGAGCGCGCAGCCTGGGTGCTGGTCGGCGCAGCGGTCGTCTCCTGGGGTGTCGGCAACACGATCTGGACGTTCGCGTACGTCAGCCTGCCGTCGCCGCCCTACCCGTCCATCGCCGACGGATTCTGGCTGGCGTTGTATCCGCCGGTCTACGTCGCGCTCCTGCTGTTGCTGCGCTCGCGGATCGGCACGGTGCGGCGGAGCGTCTGGCTCGACGGTGTCATCGCCAGCCTGGCCGTGGCGGCCATCGGTACCGCAGTCGTGTTCCAGGCGGTGCTCGACGCAACGAGCGGCTCGAAGACCGCCATTGCGACCAATCTCGCGTATCCGCTCGCCGACCTGACCACGATCGCGCTGGTGGTGTGGGTGCTCGCGGTCTCCGGCTGGCGCATCGGCCGGGCCTGGGGAGTGATCGCTGCCGGCCTCCTGGTCTTCTCGGTGAGCGACTGTCTGTACCTCTTCCAGACGGCTGCGGGCTCGTACGTCGCAGGCGGCGCGACCGACCTCGGTTGGGTCGGTGGCTGCGTGCTGCTCGCCTGGGCGGCCTGGCAGCCGGCCGGACGGCCGATCCGTGCTCACCTCGAGGGCTGGGCCGTGCTCATCGCGCCGATCGGGTGCGGACTGCTGGCGCTCGCGGTCCTCGTCTACGACCACGTCCAGCCCGTCAATCCTCTCGCTCTGGGGCTCTCGACGGCGGCGATCCTGGCGGTCCTCGTGCGCCTCGCGATGACGTTCGCAGAGAACATGCGGATGCTCGCCGGGTCCCGCGACGAGGCTCGGACCGACTCCCTCACGGGTCTGAGAAATCGTCGGAAGCTGCTCGACGACCTGGAGACCACGCTCGTGGAGAACACGGCGACGTTCCTCGCCGTCTTCGACCTGAACGGCTTCAAGCACTACAACGACTCGTTCGGGCATCCGGCAGGTGACGCGCTGCTCACCCGCCTCGGCGAGAAGCTCGACCGCTTCATCGGGCATCGCGGCACGGCGTACCGGATGGGCGGCGACGAGTTCTGCATCCTCTGCCCGGACGACGTGGACGCGGAGGCCGTCGTCGAGGGCGCCGCCCGCGCGCTCGCAGAGCACGGCGCGGGCTTCGAGATCACCGCCGCGTACGGCGTCGTGCTGCTGCCGTCGGAAGCGTCGACGCCGACCGAGGCCCTCCAGCGGTCCGATCAGCGGATGTACGCCAACAAGCAGGGCGGCAGGAGATCGGCGGCCGAGCAGTCGAGCCAGCTTCTGCTGCGTGCGCTGTCCGAGTGCCACCCGGAGCTCGAGGACCACCTCCTCGACGTCGCGCGGCTCGCCGAAGCGGTGGCGCTCGAGCTCGGATTCACCGCGACCGAAGCGGTGCGCGTCCGACAGGCCGCCGCATTGCACGACGTGGGCAAGATGGCGATCCCGGCCTCGATCCTCGAGAAGCCCGGGCCACTCACCGAGCACGAGCAGGAGTTCGTCGACCGCCACACGATCATCGGAGCGCGGATCCTGCACGCTGCGCCCGATCTGGCACAGCACTCCGACCTCGTTCGCTCGAGTCACGAGCGGATCGACGGAAGCGGCTACCCCGACGGTCTCGCCGGAGACGAGATCCCGCTTGCCTCACGGATCATCTCCGTCTGTGATTCGTTCGACACGCTGTCGTCCAAGCGCTCGTACGGAGCAGCGCTGACGCCTGAGGACGCACTGGCCGAGCTGCGGCGCCACGCCGGCACGCAGTTCGACCCGACCGCGGTCGAGGCGCTCGCGCGCGTCCTCGACGGACGCTCTCGCACGACGCCGCCCGTCGTCGTCCGCGAACCGGTCATGCGCGTGGTCGACGCGGCGTCCTAGGGTCACGAAGCGCCGGGTCGTTCTGGCGGGAAACCGGTTACAGCAACCGATCACGGTGACCGATAACACCCCGAGAGACGATGCCCGAACCGGGAGCGTGCTAGTGGTTTCGGACGAGAGCGCCCAGCGGTGGGCGGCTCGGCCGCTTCAGGCCGCCGCGATACGCGCGGTGGTCTTCGTGATGCCGTTTGTCGGCTCGATCGCGTTCGTGCACTACGCGAGCAGGGTGGTGGCGGTTCCGACGAGCTCGTTCTGGCTGTTCATCTCGTGGTGGGCGGCGATGAGCGGGGGCGCGACGGTCGTGCTCTTCGCGCTCGACCGTGTCGCTCGCCGGCTCTTGCCTCTCGTCGCTCTGTACAAGCTGTCGCTCGTCTTCCCGGATGCCGCCCCGTCGAGGTTCAAGACGGCGATGCGCGCGAACACGGTCGAGAGCCTGGAGGAGCGCGTGGCGCAGGCGAGGTCGATGAACGATCGCTCGACGCCGGTCGAGGCGGCGGAGCGACTGCTGGCGCTGGTCGCGGAGCTGGACTCGCACGATCGGCTGACGCGGGGTCATTCGGAACGGGTGCGAGCCTATGCGCGCCTGATCGCAGCGGAGCTCCACCTGGGCCCGCGCGATCTCGACCTGCTGAACTGGGCTGCGCTGCTGCACGACGTGGGCAAGCTGAACGTGCCCTCCGCGATCCTGACCAGCCCGGGTCGGCCGACCGACGAGGAGTGGGGCGTGCTCAGGGAACACCCCCGGTTCGGCGAGGAATTGGTGGCCCCGATGCGCGAGTGGTTGGGGCAGTGGTCCGACGCGGTGGGGCAGCACCACGAACGCTGGGACGGCAGGGGGTACCCGCGTGGACTCGCGGGAGACGAGATCGGGCTCGCCGGGAGGATCGTCGCCGTCGCGGACGTGTTCGACGTGATCACCTCCGCGCGCTCCTACAAGTCTGCGTTCGCGTCGCCGGCCGCCCGGGACGAGATCGCGAAATGCGCCGGGACGCAGTTCGACCCACGGGTGGTGCGCGCCTTTCTCAACATCTCACTCGGACGCCTGCGGCTCGTCATGGGACCGCTCTCGTGGCTCGCGCATGCGCCGCTGCTCGGGAGACTCCCGCTCACACCCGCCATCGGCACGGTGACCGCCTCGCTGGGTACGGTCGCCGCGACCCTCGCGGGTGGTTTCGTCGCGACTCCGCCGTCGGTAGCGGCTGCTCAACCGGTGAGATCCAGACATGCACCTGCTGCACGGGTCCTTCAGCGCGTGACGGAGGAGGATCAAAGCGTCGCGGTCGATGTGGGGCAGGCGGCGGGCGGGGCGAGAGTGCTCACGCTCCGTCTCTCCGGGCAACCGTCGGTCGGACGCGCGCGCGTGAACGCAGCCGGAAAGATCATCTTCACACCGCCGCCGAACTTCAGCGGCCACGTCTCGTTCGGCTACGACGCCTGCTGGTCGGGCCGGGGATGCCGCCACGGTGTCCTCGAGATCACCGTCGAGCCGGTCAACGACCCTCCCGTCGCGAGACCGGACGCGGCGACCACATCGAGAGGGCGACCGGTCGTGGTGGACGTCCTCCGCAACGACTCCGACCCCGAGGGCGACCCACTGTCGATCGCGTCCGTTTCGGATCTCCACGCCGGCGAAGCGCGAATCGTCGGCACCCGGATCCGCTGGACACCTGCCCGAGACGTTCTCGGCAGAGCGACGTTCCGGTACACGGCGACGGACGGGCACGGAGGCCACGCGACGGCCACGGTCACCATCGAGGTGAACGGCGGGCGGACAGCACCTCCGCCGCCCTCACGCGCCGCCGCGGACAAGACTCCCGCTCCGACACCGCAGCCACCGCCCCCTCCGGTGGACACGACGCCTCCGCCCGCTTCGGCCCCGCCGACGCCGGCGAAGACGGGGCCGCCGCCGTCTGCGCCCCCGCCGCCGCCTGCGCCCCCGCCGCCGCCCACGAACACGAGGCCGCCTCACTCTGCACCCGTCCCGCCGCCACCCGCCAACCATCCACCTCAGGCCTTCGCCGACCGACTGTCCGTGCCCGAAGGCGGAACCGCCACCATCGATGTGCTCGCAAACGACAGCGACCCGGACGGCGACGACATCTCGCTGGTGTCCGTGGGTGACGGAGCACGCGGGAACACGCGGCGGGTCGGTGATCGAGTGCAGTTCAGCGCGCCCGGCGACTACGTCGGCCCGGTCACGTTCACCTACACGATCGCCGACTCGCACGGCGCCGAAGACGCCGGGGCCGTCATCGTCACCGTGCTCCTCGTCAACGCCAGCCCGACGTTCACCCCGGGGCCGGATCAGACCGTGCTCGAAGATGCAGGCCGGCAGTCGGTTCCCGGCTGGGCGCGCAGTATCGGCCCGGGCGCAACGAGCGAGACGGAGCAGAAGGTCTCCTTCCTCGTCTCGAACGACCACGAGAGCTTGTTCAGCAGCCAACCGGCCCTTGCCCCGGACGGCACGCTCACGTACACGCCGGCGCCCGACGCGAACGGCCAGGCGACCGTAGCCGTGCGGGCCACCGACGACGGAGGGACAGCCAACGGCGGCCATGACACCAGCCAGGCACGGACGTTCACGATCACGCTCAAGCCGGTCAACGACCGGCCATCCTTCACGGCCGGACCGGACCAGAGCGTTTCCGAGGGCGCGGGCACACGTACCGTCCCCGCCTGGGCGAAGAACATCGTGACCGGTCCGGCCAACGAATCCGGCCAGACCGTCACCTTCCTCGCGACCAACACCAAGCCGGCGCTCTTCACCTCGACGGGCCAACCACACGTTGCCGCCGACGGCACACTCAGCTACACGCCGAGCGGAGCGGCGAGCGGGACAGCCACCGTGACCCTCCGGCTCGAGGATGACGGCGGGACCGCGGACGGCGGTGAAGACACCTCCCCGGCGCAGACATTCACGATCACGGTCGCGGCCGTCAACGACCCACCCTCGTTCACCGCCGGCCCCGACCAGACCGTTCTCGAAGACGCCGGGCCGCAGACAGTGACGGGCTGGGCGACGAACATCAGCCCCGGCCCGGCCGACGAGTCGGCCCAAAACGTCTCGTTCCTCGTCTCGAACAGCGCGGCCGCGCTGTTTGCCGCACAGCCCACGGTGGCGGCAAATGGGACGCTCACCTACACACCGGCGGCAAACGCGAACGGCTCCGCGACCGTCACCGTGCGCGCCAAAGACGACGGCGGCACCGCGAACGGAGGCAACGACTCGAGCGCGCCGCTGACGTTCACGATCACCGTCACACCCGTGAACGACCCGCCGGTGGCCCGCGCCGACAGTTCCGCCGTTGCCGAGGACGATCCAGGGGGCGTCACCGTCAACGTGCTCGCGAACGACACCGACGTCGACACAGGCGACAGCCTCACGGTCTCTTCGTACGACGTCTCGACGATCGCCAACGGCACCGTCTCCGACAACGGTGGCGGCAGCTTCACCTATGTGCCCGACCCGGGCTTCGTCGGCACCGAAACCTTCAGCTATGGCATCACCGACGGCAACGGCGGCACCGACTCGACAACGGTCACGATCACGGTGACGGCCGTCCCGCACGCCCCTGTCGCCGGAGACGACGCGTATGGCACGACGCAGGACACCCGACTCGACGTGCCCGCGCCGGGGCTCTTGGCGAACGACGCCGATCAGGACGGCGATTCGATCACCCTCCAGAGCTCACCCGTCAGCGCCCCCTCGAACGGCTCGGTCACCCTCGCGTCGGACGGCTCCTTCTCGTACACGCCGAACAGCGGCTACAGCGGGACCGACTCGTTCACCTACCAGATCGACGACGGCACCGGCCGCAGCGCTACCGCCACCGTGACGATCACCATCACGTCCAGTCAGCCGTCGGCGTCGACCCTCTACTTCCAGCCCAACGGCGCCTCCGCCGACATCTGGAACATGCTGCCGAGCCTGCCGCCCGGAGCACCGCAACTGGCGGACTTCGACGCCGACGGAAAGCCGGGGCTCACGCTCAAGAACAGCGACGGGAAAGAGACGATCAACGAGAGCGCGAAATACCAGATCTGGACCTACACTGCACCGGCTCCGATGATCCTTGCCGGTCCGGTCACGCTCGACCTCTGGAGCTCCGCCGGCCTCTTCAGTTCACTCAAGTCCGGCACCCTCTACGCCTACCTCTACGACTGCACCGGTGGCGGTGCCGTCTGCACCAAGATCGCCTCGAACGCCGTCCTCGAACGGCCCTGGAACACCTCACTCCTCGACTGGGGTCTACGGAGCATCACGATTGGCAGCGTCAACCAGACCATCCCCGCGGGGGACGACCTGCGGGTCAAGATCCTCTTCAAGTCGACCGATCTCTGGCTGACCATGACGGCCGCCTACCCGACGGCGCTCGTCGTGACCCTCGGCTGACCAATGAGCGCGATCAGCCCCGAGCTCGCTCTCGTCGATCCGGACCTTGCAGCTACGGCGCGGGCGCTGCTGTACGAACCCGGCCGATTCCGGCCCGCCACGCCGGATCACCGACGCCGGACGCCGGTGCGTCAGCCGAGGCATCAGCCGGTCGATCTCGAGCCCGCTCGTCTCCTGCCCGCGACGCGGAAGGCCCGGTGGACTCGTGCCCGGGTCGGCCTGGTCGCGGCACTCTGCATCGCAGCAGCCGTCGCCACGACAGCGGGGCTGAACCTCGGCCCGGGGCGCCATTCGACTCGGCCCGCGACCGCTCCGCCAGAGCCGGTACCGCCAACCGCACGGGTGAGACCTCGGATGAGCACCGCGGACACCTACAGCTGGCCGCAGGTACCCGGCGCAGCCGGCTATCGGATCGAGGTTCGCCGGAACGGGCGCCCCATCTACACCGCGACGACCACCGAGCCGGAACTCACGCTCCCGCCGCAGCTCCACCTTGCTCCAGGCCGGTACACGTGGTCCACCACGCCGGTAGCGAAGCATCGGCCGGCGGCGCCAGCGCGTCCGGTCGTGGAGGAAGTCTTCACGGTCTCGTGAGCCTGACTCAGCGCCCGAGGCGCGTCCGGCGGCGGATGCCGAGCCTGCGCTGCAGGGCGCGGTCCTCCTCCCCGTCCTTCTTCGCCGCCCACACGAACATCGCGAGGAGCGCGCCGGCACTCACCAGCGCCACCACGGAGATCACGATTCCGAGCGCGACGGTCATGGCTGAGGTATTCCCGGATGTGCCGTACGGCGAACGACCGGGCGCGTGCCGGCAAGGTGCGCCGGGTCAGGTGACGAGCAGGCGAAGGCCGAGCTCCGCCGCCTCGAGCTCGAGGAGCTCGCGGTTGCGCTCGGCCCATCGACCGGACTCGAGATCGTCACGGAGTGCGCGCACCGCCCGCCGCTCGGCCTCGGGCCCGACCGCGGCCCACACCGAGATACCGCGGCGGACGCTCTCGTCCAGGTACCTCTCGGGCCGGCGCCAGTAGGCCTCGAAGAAGCCGTCGGCGCAGTCCCACGGGACCAGCACGGGCTCCATCCGGGCGTCGATCGCGCGGGCCAGCGTCGTCGCGAGGCCGACGCGGGACGCCTTGACCTCGCGGAGGTAGTCGCGGGTCAGCCAGAACCGGCCGCGCCAGCTCCGCTCGGTCGACTCGCACGTGAACACGACCACGCGGCGGGCCACGCGCTGCATCTCCCGCAGGCCGGCGATCGGGTCCCGCCAGTGATGGACGGTGGCGAAGGCCATCGCGGCGTCGAACGACTCGTCCGCGAACGGAAGGCTCTCGGCCGTGGCAACCACGCACGGCGCGGCGCCCGGGGGCCGCTGCGCGCGCATGACCGCCGACGGCTCGACCGCGGTGACCTCACGGTCGGGCGGCTCGTAGGAGCCGGTGCCGGCCCCGACGTTGAGCACCGTCCGCGCGTCGCCGAGCGCGGCCCAGACCTGGGCGGCGATCCGCGGCTCGGTGCGCCGCGTGACGGCGTACGTGGTTCCGATCGTGTCGTACAACGGCTCGCTCGACATCACACCGCCCTCGAGTGCCCGCCGGTGCCGCGGGGGGTCAACGCGTTCCGGTGACCCTCCGAGACGACCCCGAGGTTACCGTCGACGCGCCGGCGCGCGTCACGGTTTCGTCCAGACGACGCCGTGACAGTCCCACGAACCGGTGAACGTGCCGCCGACGGCAACCCTCGAGGTGAACGTGCCCCGGGCGGGGATGGAGCCCCTGACGTCGATCAGGCTGTCGCCGAGAATCCTCCTGCCGCCGTAGTCCGCATGGAACACCGACGCGGCAGTGTGGTTCTTGCTGATCAGCATGGCGAAGTCCGGCCGGCCTGCGTTGCCCTTGACTCCGACCACGGTCGTCCCGAGATCGAGCTGGAGCGCGACGCCTGCCGACCTGCTCTGCTGGCAAAAGCCGTGCCGGAAGGTGTAGGTCTTGCCGCCGACGCGCAGCGTCGCGGTGGCGGGCCCGCATGCGACCGCGGCCGGGTGACCCTGGATCCTGGTCACGGCCGGCGTGCACGGCGGCCCTCCCACGCCCGCGCCGGAGCGCCCGGATGTGGTTGCGGCACCGAAGGCGCAGGACGCAGCGACGACAGTCGCGAGTCCGGCAATGATCGAGGTGACGAGGAGAGCGCGCTTCATTGGAGCCTCCGAACGGCAGCTGACAGGTCGAGCTCAGTGTGCGAGGGAGACGCATAGGACCTGCATACGCCGATGCACGAGCGCCCCACTATGGTTCGGCGATGGCGTACGAGCCCGCCACGGACCGGTACGAGCGGATGAGCTACAACCGCTGCGGCCGGAGCGGGTTGCTGCTTCCGGCCGTGTCGCTGGGGCTCTGGCAGAACTTCGGCGGGGAGGCGCCGTCCGACGAGAGTCGCGCGATCGTGCGCCGCGCGTTCGACCTGGGCGTCACGCACTTCGACCTCGCCAACAACTACGGGCCGCCGTACGGCTCGGCCGCGGAGAACTTCGGCCGCATCCTCCGCGAGGACCTGGCGGCGCACCGCGACGAGCTCGTGATCTCGACGAAGGCGGGCTACGACATGTGGCCGGGGCCGTACGGCGAATGGGGCTCGCGGAAGTACCTGCTGGCGAGCCTCGACCAGAGCCTCCGCCGCATGGGCCTCGACTATGTGGACATCTTCTACTCGCACCGCTTCGACCCCGAGACGCCGCTCGAGGAGACGATGGGCGCACTGCACACCGCCGTGCAGCAGGGCAAGGCGCTGTACGCCGGGATCTCGTCCTACTCGGCCGAGAAGACGAGGAAGGCGGCGGCGGTCATGCGCGGTTTCGACACGCCGATCCTGATCCACCAGCCGTCGTACTCGATGCTGAACCGCTGGATCGAGACCGAGGGCCTCCTCGACGCGCTCGCCGACGAGGGGATCGGCTGCATCGGCTTCTCGCCGCTCGCCCAGGGACTGCTCTCCGACCGGTACCTCGCCGGGATCCCGGCGGGCTCGCGGGCCAGCCAGGGCGGCTCCTTCTGCGCCGGCCTCCTGACCGACGAGACGCTCGCGCGGGTCCGGGCGCTGAACGAGATCGCCGAGTCCCGGGGCCAGACCCTCGCCCAGATGGCGCTCGCGTGGACGCTCCGCGACCCGCGCGTGACCTCGACGCTCGTCGGCGCCTCGAGCGTCGCGCAGCTCGAGGAGAACCTCGCCGCCCTCGACAGGCGCGACTTCTCGGAGCCGGAGCTGGCCGCGATCGACCGCCACGCGGCCGACAGCGGCATCAACCTCTGGGCCGAGTCGAGCGCGACCTGATCGTCAGGCCCCGCTCGCCGGGGTCAGCGGCGCCGCCCGCCGTTCCCTGCGTAGCCGTTCGGTCGCCTCCCGGTCGACCGTGAGCGGCTCGCCGCCGAGGACGACGCCGTAGTCGCGCCCGGCGAGCTCGGCCGTCGTGTAGCCGTCGAGGACGTCCGAGAGCACGAGCTCCGGATCGCGCTCCAGCGGGTCGCCGTACCCGGCGGAGTTCGGGACGGTGATCTGGAGCGTGTCTCCGGCCGACAGGCGGGCCGCGGTCACCTTGGACGGCCAGCGCTCCTCGCCCGCCTGCCCCGCGTTGCGGATCATCGAGGCGTTCGCGCCGTCGTGGCCGCCGAAGATGCCCCACGGCGCGTCCGTGTCGTGCCGCTCGCCCTCGCAGGTGACGATCGTGTCGACGAGGAACCGGTTCACCCGGACCATGCCGATCCCGCCGCGCGTGCGGCCGGCGGCGCACGGCTCGTCGCGCAGCTCGTAGCGCTCCGTCCGCATCGGGAAGCGCCACTCGAGCTCCTCGATCGGGTTGTTGCGCGTGTTCGCGATCAGGCAGTCGACGGAGTCGAGCCCGTCGCGTGCGGGGCGCCCGCCGTACGAGCCCTCGTCCACCTCCAGGTAGACCCAGTACTCCTGCGCGTCGGCGTTGAAGCCGGAGTAGGAGATGAAGTGGAGGTGCGCCGAGTTGCCGGCGGTGATCTGCTCCGGCACGACCGGCGCGAGCGCGCGCAGCACGAGGTCGACCGCGCGCTGCACCTGGCAGAAGCGCGCGAAGCACGCACGCGGGTAGTTCGGGTTGAAGATCGAGCCCTTCGGCGCTATCACCTTGATCGGCCGCAGCATCCCCTCGTTCTGGGGGACGAACACCGGGTACGCGTCCTCGTCGAGGAAGATCATCCGGGCGATGAACGTCATCGCCGAGACGGTCGTGCCCTCGTACGGGCAATTGAAGCCGGTCGGCACCTCGTCGCTCGATCCGGTCAGGTCGATCGTCAGCTCGTCGCCCTCGACGACCACCTTCACCTTCACCGGGAGCTGCTCGCCGCGGTTGCGCCCGTCGTCGTCCAGCCAGCCCTCCTCCGGGCCGTAGACGCCGTCCGGCACCTTCGCGATCTCCTGCCGCAGCATCCGCTCCGAGTAGTCGATCCAGTCGCGGGCCGCCCCGAGCACGGGCTCGCGCCCGTAGCGCTCGAGCAGCTGGAGGTAGCGCTTCTTCGCCAGCTCGCAGGCCGCGATCATCGCCTCGATGTCGCCGCGGTTGTACGTCGGCGTCCGGGTGTTCTCGAGGATGTGCTGCCAGAGCCGGTCCTGGCGCACGCCCCGCTCGGACAGCTTGACCGCCCTGTAGATGTTCCCCTCGGACCAGTTGTCGACGAGGTCGACGGCGAGGCCCGGGTAGGCGCCCCCGATGTCGAGCAGGTGCGCGGACGCTCCCGAGAAGCCCACGAGCCCGCCGTCGAAGAAGATCGGCACCACGATCGCGACGTCGGGGGAGTGGGTCGCGCCGAGGTACGGGTCGTTGTGCAGGATCACGTCGCCGTCGTGGATGTCGTCGCCGAGGAGCGAGATCACGCCCTTGACGATCTTCGGCATCGCCCCCATGAACATCGGCGTCGAGTCCGACTCGGCCAGCTCGTTCCCGTCGGGGTCGAAGATCCCCGCGCCGAGGTCCTCGGACTCGCGGATGATCGACGAGTAGCTCATCCGGTAGAGCACGCCGGCCATCTCCTTCGCGATCGCCGCGAAGGCGCCGCCGATCACGCGCATCAGGATCGGGGTCGCCAGCTGCGCCGCCTGCTCCGCGCGCTGCGCCCCCGAGCAGTCGATGACGATGTTCCCCGAGCGGTCGATCTCGGCGGCGAAGCCGGGCGGGATCACGGTCGTCGAGTCGTACTGCTCCACGATCGCGGGGCCCTCGATGCGGTCGCCGCCGCGGAGCAGCGCGCGGTCGTAGAAGGGGGTCGGCCGGCGCTCCGGCCTCCCCTCGACGTCGAAGACGACCTCGCGCTCGACCGTCTTCGCCCGGGACGGGTCGCCGTCGCCGGCCTCCAGCTCCGCCCACCGCAGCTCGGGGATCAGCCCGATCCCGAGCGCGCGGACGTTGACGATCTCGACGTCGCCGTCGAAGCGGTGCCCGTACTCGCGCTCGTGCGCGGCGTGGAAGGCCTCGGCCACCCGGTCCGCCCAGCCGTCGTCGAGCTCGCCGGCCGGGATGTCGAAGCGGACCTCGTAGCCCTGGCCGACGTACCGGCAGTCGGCGAGGAGCCGCACCACGCGCCGGTCGTCCGGGACGCCGTCCCGCTCGAGCTGGGCCGCGGCCTGCGCCGCCAGCTCGTCGAGGCGTGCGCCGAGCCGCTCGCGGTCGAGGGACTTCAGGAAGTGGCGCTCGGTGGCGACGAACTCGTGCTGGAGGTCGGTGGCGAGCAGCCCGGTCGCGGACGTGATCCCCGGATGCGGCGGGACGAGCACCCGCGGGATCTCGAGCTCGACGGCGATGTCGCAGGCGAACAGCGGGCCCGCACCGCCCGCGGCGACGAGCGTAAACTCGCGCGGGTCGTAGCCGCGCCGCACCGAGTTGACCTCGATCGCCTGCGCCATCGAGAACTTCTGGATCTGGAGGGCTCCGAGCGCCGCCTCCTCGACGGACGCGCCGAGCCGGTCCGAGACGCGTTCCATCGCGGCCGTCGCGAGCCCGACGTCGAGCGACATGTCCCCGCCGAGGAGGCCGCGGTCCGGGCGCAGCCGTCCGAGCAGGAGCTGCGCGTCGGTCGACGTCGGCTGGTCTCCCCCGCGCCCGTAGCACGCAGGCCCCGGGTCGGCCCCCGCGGACTGCGGACCGACGCGGAAGACACCGCCGGCGTCGACGTAGGCGATCGAGCCGCCGCCGGCGCCGATCGTGTCGATGTCGACCATCGGCACCATCGCCTGGTAGTCGCCGACCTTCGTGTCGAGCAGGTGCCGCATGCGCAGCTGACCGCCGGCGGCGACGCCGATGTCGGCGGAGGTGCCGCCCATGTCCAGGGTGACGACGTTGTCGTGCCCCGCCATCCGCCCGGCCCAGATGCCGCCGACGAGGCCGGCCACCGGGCCCGACATGAGCAGGTTCACCGGCCGCTCGCGGGCGGCCTCGACCGTCGCCATGCCGCCGGACGACTGCATCAGCTGCACCTCGCGCGTGAAGCCGATCCCGCGCAGCGCCTCGTCGAACCGCGAGACGTAGCTCGACACCTTCGGCCCGACGTACGCGTTCAGCGCGACCGTGGAGAACCGCTCGAACTCGCGGTACAGCGGCAGGACCTCGTGGGAGACCGACAGGTACGCCTCCGGGAACTCCTCGAGCACGATCTCCTTGATCCGCCGCTCGTGCGCCGGGTTGAGATACGAGTGGAGGAGGCAGACCGCGACCGACTCGACGCCCGCCCGCTTCAGCGCGCGGACCCGCTCCCGCACCTCGTCGTCGTCCAGCTCGACCAGCACGTCGCCGTCCGGTGCGGTGACCCGCTCCGCGACCGTGAGCCGGTGGCGGCGCCTGACGAGCGGCCTGGACTGCCACGGCAGCTCCTGCTGCAGCGAGAAGTTGAACGGCTTCTTGTGCCGGGCGATGTGGACGATGTCGCGGAAGCCGTGCGTCGTGATCATCCCGGCCTCCGCGCCCGAGTGCGTGAGCACGATGTTGGTCGCGACGGTCGTCCCGTGCAGGAGATTGTCGACGTCCGCCAGCGCGACGCCGGCCTTGGCGCACAGCGCCTGGACGCCCTCGACGACGCTCCGCGACGGGTCGTCCGGCGTCGAGGGGACCTTGTCGACGGTGATCCGGCCCTCCTCCTCGTCGACCAGGATCAGGTCGGTGAACGTGCCGCCGACGTCGACGCCGACGCGCTTCACGCCCCCACCGCCTCGAGCGCCGGGACGATCGCCTGCCCGACCAGCTCCATCTGCTCGAACCTCCCGTTCAGGTACGCGGCCGACACCTCGTCGACCCCCAGCTCGCCCAGCTCCCGGATCTTCTCGAGGCACCGCTCGACCGGGCCGGCGACAACGAAGTCGTCGACCAGCTCGCCGGTGAGGTAGCTCGTGTGCCCGGCCGACGAATCGAGGTGCCCGGCGTAGTAG
>Ga0070741_10002619_pt1 | contig 47476 bp, 25 predicted proteins | sample Coa_R1_4_FD_66440 | JGI IMG/M metagenome (GOLD analysis project Ga0070741, IMG submission 66440) | Surface soil microbial communities from Centralia Pennsylvania, which are recovering from an underground coalmine fire - Coalmine... | ecosystem: Environmental > Terrestrial > Soil > Unclassified ... | reverse complement strand
CGACTGCTCGTTTACGGTGACGGCGGTCGATTCGGCGCGCGGGGAATTTGCGACCCGCAGTTCACTGGCGTACCCTGCCGAGCGTGGTTACGAATGGATCGAGGAATATCCTCACCTGGCGGAAGCCGAGCAGGCCGCCGAAGAAGCGGTCCGGAAGCTGGCTGCCAAGCCCGTGGCGCCGGGCAAGTACGATCTGCTGCTGCACCCGACCAATCTGTTTCTCACGATTCACGAGAGCTGCGGGCACCCCACGGAACTCGATCGGGCTTTGGGCTACGAGGCGAATTTCGCGGGCACCAGTTTTCTTACCCCCGACAAGCTGGGAAAATTTCGCTATGGCTCGAAGTGGGTAAACATGATCGCCGACCGGACCCAACCTTACGGCCTGGCCACGGTGGGATACGATGACGACGGAGTTCCGGCGCAGCGCTGGTATCTGATCCGCGAAGGAATTTTCGTGGATTACCAGACGACTCGCGAGCAGGCGGCTCTGCTGCCGGGCATGCGGTCGCATGGCTGCGCCCACGCCGATAGCTGGTCGAGCGTCGTCTTCCAGCGCATGCCGAACGTTTCCCTCGACCCGCTCGATAGCAAACTGAGCCAGGAGGAACTGATGGCTGGCATCAAGGACGGCATTCTGATCCTGGGCATGGGCAGTTATTCGATCGACCAGCAGCGGTACAACTTTCAGTTTGGAGGGCAGGTATTCTGGGAGATCAAGAACGGGAAGAAGGGCGAGATGCTGCGTGACGTGGCGTACCAGGCGCGCACGCCTGATTTCTGGAATTCCTGCGACGGCGTGGGGAGCCGGACGGAATACATCTTGAGCGGGGTGTTCAACGACGGCAAGGGCGAGCCGGAGCAGTTGAACCCGGTAAGCCACGGCTGCCCGCCGGCGCGTTTCCGCCAGGTAAACGTGATCAACACAGGAAAGAAATCGTGAGGAGATTTTGACGACTTTCTCCCGTGCCCGTGGCGCCCGATGGCCGCCGTTTGAAATCGGCAGCCGGAGCGGCAAGCAAATGCAAGCGGTTTCGCCTGGCTGCCGGCGAGCTTTCCGCGGCGGAGAGCCGTTGCGACACGCGTCCGTTGCAAGACAGTTTTTGTATGACCCGTGACGAAGCCCAGCAACTGACTAAGAAGATATTGTCGTTCGCCACCGTTCCGGAGATCCAGGTAAGCGTGGTGGCGGGGCGCAGATCCCATTTGCGATTTGCGCGAAATTCTCCCACTACCAGCGGAACTTCCGATTCGACAGCCATCACCGTGATCGCCTGGAAAGGCAAGCGGAAAGCCTCGGCCTCGGCGACTCTCAGTGCGCAGGGCGGCAACACGGATTCGGCTTTGCAAGCGCTGGTTGCGGAAGCGGAGGCTCTCGCCGCGCTCTCTCCCGAAGATCCGGAATACATGCCGCTGCTCGGCCCGCAGAAATACCTCGAGGTGAAAGCGTACGACGCTGAAACGGCCGAGATGCCGGCCGCGGCCCGGGCCAAGGCAGTGGGCGAGGCGGTCGCGCTGGCGAGGAGCAAAAAGCTCGTCGCCGCGGGCATTCTGCGGAATTACGGCGTTTATCACGCGCTGGCGAACTCGGCGGGATTGTTCGCTTACTTTTCCACCAGCACGGCTTCGTTTTCGATCACCGCCCGCACTGCCGATGGCTGGGGTTCGAGCTACGCCGAGGCAAGTTCGGTCAGCATGAGGAGCGTGGATTGCCGGGAAACCGCGGCGATCGCCGTGAAGCGCGCCCTCGACTCGCGCGGAGCGCGGGAACTGCCGCCGGGCGACTATCCCGCGATCCTCGAACCGCAGGCGCTTGCCGACATGGCGACCAGCCTGCTATTTGCCCTGAACGCTCGGCCGGCGGACGAGGGGCGGAGCGTGTTTTCTGCGCCGGGTGGAAAGACGCGCATCGGCGAGAGAATCTTCGACCCGCGAGTGAACATCTACACGGATCCCCAGCATCCCGTCGTTCCGGCTTCGAGTTTCAGCGGCGACGGGTTTCCCACTGCCAAGGCCTACTTGGCCCGCGACGGGGTACTCGAGAATCTGAGCAATACGCGCTACTGGGCCAAGCAAAAAGGCCGGCCGCCGGGGCCGTTCTTCGTCAACTTGATCATGGATGGGGAAGGCAAGCCAGTTTCGGAAATGATCGCAGCCACCGAACGCGGCATTCTGCTCACGCGCTTGTGGTATTTGCGTATGGTGGACCCCCAGCAGGCCCTGGTGACCGGGTTGACGCGCGACGGCACGTTCTATATTGAGGGCGGCAAGATCCAGCACCCGGTCAGAAATTTCCGGTTTAACGAGAGCCTGGTGCGGCTGCTGAGAGAAGTCGAACTGTTGGGAACGCCGCAGCGGGTCATGCAAAGCGAAAACATTAGTTTCGGCGATGGCGGCATGCGCATGATGCTGCCCGCGATCAAAGTTAGATCCTTCCGGTTTACCTCCATTTCCGACGCGGTGTGAGCCGACCGGGGTTCGTCCGCATCGCCGGCCGCTCAGCCGCGAGCCGGCCGCAAACACCCGGCGGAAAGGCACGCCGATCTCGGCTTCTTAGACGCCCTTCTTCCCCGCGAGCGGTCTCCCGAAAGCACCGCCAAGGGTCTTGCTTCCCGTATTTTCTCGCGAAGAATGAGAGGGTAGAAAAGGCCCACTCGCACCGCTGCCGCCCCGCTCGGTGTGTAAGTTTTACCCACAGTGAGAAACTAAGTGTCCTCCTAGGGGCAAAAAAACCGAAAATGTATGTGGAAACACGATTGCCTAAAGCGGGGTAGCAACCGTAGTACGTGAAGAGGCACGGCTGCGGCAAGCAACATTCCCGCACGAGTCTGGAAGTCTTCTTACCGGTACGCCGGGGGTTGCCGGACTCGTAGGGTAAGGTTCAGGGCGTAATGATGCCGATGATTTCAAGTCAAAGAGGGGGAAAATTCATGTTCCAAAGGTATACAGCGATAGCCGCTCTCCTGTTGTGTTGTACAACCTGTCTTCTTGCGCAGGGATTGAATACAAGAGCGACAAAGAACGACTGGGAAGAGATTAACTTTGAGTTCAATTCATCGATTCTCTCCGACGGGTATCCAAGCCTGTTGCGCCTGGCGGAATTGCTGCAAACGCACCCCGACTACCGGGTACACATCGAAGGCCACACGGATTTCGTCGGCTCGGAGCAATATAACGACCGGCTCGCTCTGGCCCGGGCCAACACGGTCCGTGACTTTCTGGTGAAGTACGGAGCGCGAGCCAACCAGATCCAGACCTCCGGGCGCGGAAAGCGCAATCCGGAAGTGGACAACCGGACGCCCGAAGGGCGTTTTATGAACCGGCGCGTGGTTCTCACCGTGACGAACGGGCAAGGCCAACAGGTCAGCGACGGAGGTGTGGCGGAGGCGATTCAAGCCATGACGCCGCCCGCGAAACCGGCCCCGGACTGCTGCTCCGATATTCTCAAAAGGCTTGACGACATCATGGCAATGCTGCGCGACCTCAAGAACGAGAATGACGACCTGAGAAAGCAGGTGGCCGCTTTGAAGGCGCAACCCGCGCCGCCGCCCGCCCCTGCCCTTCCGCCGCCGGTCTCCAAAGAAGAACTGTCCAATCTTGCGAGCGAAGCCGCCAAGCAAGCCGTCGAGGCGGGCAGAACCCGGAGATTCTCGCTGCTCGGCCTGAATGCCGGGCCCGATACCAACGGCAACACCACTTTCACCGGTAAGGGCCGCTTTTTTGCTCCTTTCAGCAATGACAGCCCACATGCGGTACAGATCGAGGGCGAATACCTGTATTTTCGCGATCGCCAGGAAGGGCAGTTCGACGCCGGCTTGGTGAACCGCTATAAGAGCTTCCAGGCCGGACTGTTCTCTAGCTTCAAGCATGTCAGTTTCCGGAATTTCCAAAGCGGAGGAACCCTCGGCGAAGGGGCGCTCACCCTGGATTATGTCTTCGGGCGCGGGCGAGTCGGGGCGTTCGGCACCAAGGGATTTCTGAACAATGCCGTCGTCAATGAGACGCCGCTCGGGAACAGCCTCATCCAGCAGACCTATCTGCGCATCGTCGATCAAGTCGGTTTCAGCACCCAGGTCGGCCTGTGGAGAAGCGCGTATGTGGAAGGGAACCTCGGGGCGCTGTTCCAGAGAGGCGCGGAGAACAGACCCGGGGGCACCCTACGCTTCGTGCAGCCCATCAACCGTTTCTGGGCCTTCACGGTCGAGGCCGGCTTGAACGAAACGCTGGCCGGCAAGGACAACACCGGACGCGTGGTATTCGGCATCCAGCTCGGGAACTGGCTGCGGCCGAGGGAATACGCGGAGGTCAGGCACCCGGTGCCGGTGGATATTCCGCGGCTGCGCTATGAGGTGCTCACGCGGACCGTTCGCAGCGGCAACGATCCACCCGTGGCCGATGCCGGTCCGGATCAGATCAACGTTCCTCCCGGGACTATCACCCTTGATGGCTCCGGTTCTTATGATCCTAATGGCGACCCGATCACCTACCAGTGGACGCAGACGTTTGGGCCGCCGGTGACTCTTTCCAATCCCACATCCGCCAAAACCACGTTTCAGGCCGATGCTGGAAAGCAATACAGCTTCCGCCTGACCGTGGCTGACAACCACGGCGGGACAGGTACGGCCAAGGTCACCGTGACCACCCGCAATCTGGCGCAGGCGCAAATTGTGAAATTCACTGCCGACCCGCCGCAAATCACAGCCGGCCAGACATCGACGTTGATTTGGCAAGTCGAGGGCGCCGACCGGGTCACTATCACCCCCGGCATCGGCCAGGTCGATTCGAAAGCCGGCACGATCTCGGTGGCTCCCACCGCTACGACAATCTACACGCTGACCGCCCAGAACTCCAGCGGAGAAGTGACGCAAACAGCCACGGTTACCGTGATACGCCCGGATGCGCGGATCGTCAGTTTCCAGGCGACGCCGACTAATATCCAGCCGGGGGGAGCGGCTACTTTGAGCTGGCAGACCGAGAACGCCGATCAGGTTTCGATCAGCGGAATCGGCAATGTGGCCAAGAACGGCTCCACCATCGTTTCTCCAAACCAAACCACAACCTACACGCTCACCGCCCAGAATCGCTTCGGCTCGGTGAACGCAACGGTCACCGTAACTGTCGGCGCTCCCGGCGTGCCGCGTATTCTCCAATTTTCCGCCAGCCCAACTGCCGTACTCCCGGGCGGCCAGGCCACTCTGGTTTGGCAAGTGGAAAACGCAACGAGTGTTACCATCACTGGCATTGGCAGCGTTCAGCCGACAGGAACTTCCACTGTCAGCCCCACGACGGACACGACCTACACCTTGACTGCCAGCAATGGTCAAGGCCAGGTTTCCGCTACAGCCGTGGTTACAGTGATCCAAGCGGTGAAAATCTTGAACTTCACCGCCAATCCTCCGGCATTCCAGAAGCCGGGCGACCCGATCACCTTGAGCTGGCAGACTTCGAATGCCACGCAAGTCATCATCACTGGCGTAGGTTCGGTCCCCGTGAACGGCTCGGTCACAGTGAACCCGACCGTAGCCACCAGCTACTCGCTCATTGCTTACGGCCGGCGGTCGCAGGTCACAGCTATCGTCGTCGTCAACCCTGCCAACGGCGGCGCCGGCGGAACCGGCAGAGCGCCGGTCGCCAACCCCGGGCAGGATCGCCGCGTACAGAGCGCCACGGTGCTGTTGGATGGCTCAGGGTCTTACGATCCCGAAGGCGGCTCACTTACGTTTAGCTGGACGGCCTCCGGCAGCAAGCTCGTGAGGATCGATAACGCCAACAGCGCCCGAGCGACAGCGACGCTGTTGAGCGGACCTGACCCGTATCCCGGCGAGTACGACTTCCAGCTCACCGTAACCAACAGCAAGGGTGTCAGCACGACCGTTCCTTTGCGGATCTACTACATACCGTAAACGGTTCGGGTATCACTTCCACGGCGGGGCACAGGGAACTGTGCCCCGTTTTTTTGCCGATGTTCTAGCGCATATTTTACGCCCTGCACCCCGGGCATTCTAGATGGAATTGCATTTTATACGATAAACTCGCCTTCAACGCAGCCGCTTGTGCGCTCCACAAATTTCTTACTTGTTTCTTACTTGCATGCCGATGGGCGTGATGTATACTGTGCCCGAATACTTGCTTTGCAGAGAGTTCCCAAGCTCTGGCGCTGGCAGGGTGCTTCGGCGGGGTGAAGCGGAATTGGGGCAAGCAGTACTAATACCTGTACATATAGGGATCCGAGGCGTAGTTTCGACTTCGGGTGGTTTTGGGGTGTCGGCCAACGGGGCAATTGCCGCATCAAAGCACAGGGTCGGAAGGAGAGGCCCAACAAGGAGGCGTGCCGCGGCGGGGTTGCGCCCTTTTTTCTTTCTCGATTCGATCTAACGCACAAATAAACGGGTTTGAGGCTCGATACAGGATGGCGGTTCACGGCCCTTTCGGTTGGGGCGGATTGATGTAGCCGAGCCATTTTTGGGGTGAGCAGTTCCAGGGTTTAAATCTGTAGAGAAGCGGGGAAAGACCAGCCAGTACGCGCTTAATAAAAGGGGGCAAAATGGGCACTCAGAGAGTGGTCGATCCGGCGGCTGTTTTGCCGGCGGTTCTGTTTTTGACGGTGCTCTCGATAGCGGCCTTTGCGCAAACGCAGAAGGCCACAATCCTCGGCACCATTACAGACAGCTCGCACGCGGTCATTCCGGGCGCGCAGGTCGTGGTCACGGAAATCAACACCAATGTGCGCCGGACCGAGACCACGAACGATAGCGGCTTTTATGTGTTCGCCAATATGGATCCGGGAACCTACCGCGTGGAGGTGGAACAGCCGGGATTTCGTAGGATGGTTCGCTCCGGCATTGATCTGACGCCCAACACCACGGCGCGCGTGGATCTGGAACTCAGTCCCGGCGCCGTATCGGAAACGGTGGACGTCACCGCTGAGGCCCCGCTGCTCCAGACCGACCGGGCCGACACGGGCGGCAAAATCGAAGAAGTGCAACTGCAAACCATGCCGCTCGGATTCAATCGGAACTATCAAAGTCTGATCGCCCTGGTGCCCGGCGTGGGCCGGCCCTTCCGCCCGCATTCGGAGTTCTACAACTCGCAGGACAGCCTCGGTGCTCGCGTCAACGGCATGGGCAGGCAGCTTAACAATTACCAGCTTGAAGGAATCGACAACAACATTGACACGGGCAACCTGACGGCCATCGTCTTGCCGGCCGAGGCGATCGCGACTGTGGACGTTTCCACCAGCAACTACGACCCGGAGTTTGGACGGGCTGGAGGCGCGGTGACCAACGTCACCATGCGTTCCGGCACCAATGAATTTCATGGCAGTCTGTTCGAGTTTCACCAGGACCGGGCCATCCGGGCAACACAGCCGTTCGCCACTTCCAAGCCAGGCATGGTCTATAACCAGTTTGGCGGAACTCTAGGCGGCCGGATCATCCGCGACAAGCTGTTCTTTTTTGGCGATTACCAGGGGAGCCGTGATCACTTCGGCAGCTCGAATCTGGCGACAATTCCGACCATGGCGTTTCGCCAGGGCGACCTGACGGCATCGCCGACGCCGATTTACGATCCGGCCACGGGTAACGCTGACGGTACCGGGCGGAAGGAGTTTCCCAACAAGCAAATCCCCTTAAACCGCGTCGACTCGCAGGTGCAGAAGATTTTGAGCTTTATCCCGCCGCCCACCTCCTCCGGACTCCAGACGAATTTCCAAAAGAACACGGTGCGGGTAAAGAATCTGGATCAGTTCGACATTAAGATTGACTACGTGATCGGACCGAACGATCGCCTGGCGGGCCGTTACAGCTACCAGGTGGCCTTCGTGGACGACCCTGGATTGTACGGCCCGGGCGGCATCTACGGGGGACCTCACAATCAAGGCTTTTCCGGCACAGGCCCGGCGCGCAATCAAAGCCCCAGCCTGAGCTATTCACACATTTTCAGCCCCACTCTGGTGACGGAAGTGCGGCTGGGATACGTGCGGGATCGCAATGATGCGAAGAATGTCGATTACGGCCTGACTACTTCGAAAGATATCGGAATTCCGGGCGTCAACCTGGATGCGTGGTCGAGCGGCCTCACGCAGATAGTCGTGAACGGATTCGGCCCGGAGCTGATCGGATACGACGGAAGCCTGCCCTGGGCGCGCTCGGTGACCAACTATGGAATCGTTAACAACTGGACGAAAACCATGGGAAACCATGTCATCAAGTGGGGCGCCGACATTCGCCGCGAGCGAAACGATCTGCAACAGACCGATCCTCCTCGCGGGCAGTTCACATACACGGAAGGCCCAACTCTGCTCAACGGCGGTTCCGGAGGATTGAGCTTCGGCAATTCTTTTGCGGCCTTCCTGCTCGACCAGGCGAACAAGATCAACCGGGGGCTCGCCGTATTCTTCCCGGCCCGTAGAGAGATTCTCTACAACCTGTATTTTCAGGACAAGTGGCAGGTGACGCAAAAACTGACGTTGGATCTCGGGTTGCGCTGGGAGGTCTGGCCCGCCGGCACGCCGCATTTTCCGGCCGGCTACTCCAACTACAACCCCACGAATAATACGCTCGAGCTGGCGGGCGTCGGAAGCATTCCGAACAACCTCGGGATCGATGGCAAATGGCTGAGCTTCGCTCCCCGATTCGGTCTGGCCTACCGCATCAACGACAAGACGGTTTTTCGCGGCGGCTATGGAATCAGTTTCTTGCCGCGCGTGACCGGGCCTATGAACTTTCCCGTGAAACAGGCGAACAACTTCACCGCGCCGAATTCATTTGCCGCGGCTGGATCTCTGGCGACCGGCATCCCCGCGCCGGATATTGTGCAGATACCCTCCAGCGGCATACTCCCGGCGCCGCTGAATCAGAATTACAGCATTGTGCCCAAGGACCTGTTCCACGGCTATGTGCAGAGCTGGAATATCGCCCTTCAGCGGGCGCTGCCGGGCAACTTCGCCCTGGATGTCGCTTACGTTGCCAACCATGGCGTAAACGTCCGGGCCTCTGAGCAGATCAACTACGGCCGCGTGCTTGGCGGCGGGCCCGCTTACCAGCCGCTCAACCAATTGTTCAAGCGCACCAACAGCACTACGACGGCCTTGGGCACTCACAGTTACTACAACTCGCTGCAAATGAGATTTGACCGGAGGTTCTCCCAGGGATTCATGCTGACCACATCGTATACATTCAGCAAAGCGATCGATTTCTGCACGGATATCAATTGCTCGCTGAACAACCCGATGTTTGTCTCCCTGAACCGCGGGCGTTCCGACTATGACGTGACGCATGTGTGGGTGCAAAGCTTCATTTACGATTTGCCGTTTGGGCCGAATAAGAAGTTTTTGCATTCCGGGATCGGACGCTGGATCTTCGGCGACTGGCAGGCGAACGGGATCTTTACCTCGCAGACGGGCCGGCCTCTGAGCATCACCTTCAGCAGTTCCACGCTGAACACCCCGTTCGTGAACAATCGGCCGAACCTGGTAAGCGCTGGAACGCCAGCGGTATATCACAACGTGGGCAAAGGGATTCTCTGGTTCGATACGAGCAAATTCTCGGCGCCTGCTCCGGGGACGCTGGGCAATGTGGGCCGGAATATCTTGACCGGTCCGGGCGTGGTGAATCTCGACTTTTCGCTGTTCCGAAACTTCTCGATTACCGAGCGGCTGAAGGGCCAGGTGCGGTTGGAGTCGTTCAATTTTACCAACACGGCCCACTATGACAATCCCAACACGACGTTCGGCGACGCCAATTTCGGGCAGGTTACCACGGCGGGCGGCGATTACAACACGGGCCGCGGCGATCCGCGCCAATTTCAGATCGGGTTGCGGTTGTTCTTCTGACCGCGGCGGTGGGCATTTCACTGCGAAGATGGTACGCCGTCGCAGCCGGCGCACCATCTGATGGGCCGCCCGCACAGCGCAGGAGGAAAAAACAAAGCAGACGGGGAAAGCGGGGGGAACCGGCCGGGGCCGGGTCGCCTGGGGAGGCGGCTCGCGGGGGCAGCGCCGGCATTGGAAGATAACGGGGTTAATGGGGAAGGGCAGAGCATAAGGGTGAGAACTGGGAGGAGCGGTGTGCGTCGCCACTTCTCCGGAAAGGAAAGGGTATATGCGAAAGTCCGTTCTATCAATTGTGGCCGCGCTGGCGGCGTTCGCAGGGAATGCCATGGCGCAGCAATCAGGCCAAATCGTCGGAAGCGTGCGCGATTCCAGCGGAGCGGTAGTCCCAGGGGCCGCCGTTACGGTGACCGAAACAGGAACCGGGTTCAGCCGCAGCGCCGTCACGGGCGCCGACGGGCATTACGTCCTGCCGAACTTGCGCCCGACCGAGTACGTCATTACGTCGGAGTCCGCTGGCTTTCGCAAATTCAGCCAGTCCGGTGTGGAGCTGCTGGCCAATCAGAGTCTCACGGTGAATATTACTCTCGAGGTCGGCGCAGTCACTGAAACGGTCAGTGTGGCGGCCAGCGCCGTACAGGTGGATACCACTACCTCCACCCTGAGCGAGGTAGTTGACCAGTCGCGGATCATCGAGCTTCCGCTAAATGGCCGCGACGCGGCGAAGCTCTCCACTCTGGTGGCTGGGACGGCAGTAATCTCGGTGAGCAGCGAAAGCGGCAAATCGATTCCTGGCGGCCTGCAACTCTCCTCCAATGGCTCGCGCACCGCGCAGGTCGCCTATAAACTGGACGGTACAACCAATACCGATCCGTATTTCCAGGAAAACCAGACGTTTCCGTTCCCGGACGCCTTGCAGGAGTTCTCCATCCAAACCAGCAATTACTCCGCGGTTTCCGGAAACAATGCAGGGGCGGTGGTCAACGTGGTGACGCGGTCGGGGACGAATCAGTTGCACGGCGGCGCCTTCGAGTTTGTTCGCAACCGCGTGTTGAACGCCCGCAACACGTTTTCTCCGACCCAGGATTTTTTGAAGCGGAATCAATTCGGGGTTTACGGGGGCGGCCCGGTTGTGCTGCCGAAACTATACAACGGCCGGAACAAAACGTTCTTCTTTATGGGCTGGCAGGGGACGCGCATCCGCAACCTGGCCAATTCGCTTTCCGCTTTTGCGCCCACGATCGACGAGAGGAACGGCGACTTCAGCACCTGTGGAAAGCCGTGCAATGTCGCCCTGAAGGATCCTCTGGGCGGGACCTTTCCTAACAACCGGATCCCGGTCAGCCGCTTCGATCCCTCGTCGGTGAAGGTGAACTCCCACATTCCGGCGGTGGGCGGAGACGGGTTCACCGTAATCCCGCGGCCCATCAACTGGCAGCAGGATCAGGGGGTTCTCAAGATGGACCACCAGCTCACGGGCAAAGACCGGCTGAGCGGCCGCTATTTCATCGATCATTTCCTGAACGCCGGTACGTACGATCCCTCCAACCTACTGTCGTACCGCAATCCGACGCTCGCCTCGCGCGTGCGCAGCCAGAGCGCGGTGCTCACCTGGCTTCGGACGATCAGCCCGGCCGTGGTCAACGACTTCCATTTCGGCTTCAACCGGATCCATGCGGCGCGCGGTCCCTACTTCTCCGGCGTGCCCAGTATGCAGGATCTGGGAGTCCGGCTGCCGATCTATCCGACGCTGCCGTCGATTTCCGAGATCAATGCGGTCGGGTTTTTCAATATCGGCGACAACCTCGAGGCAAAATTCCCGCGCACGGGATTTGAATGGGCCAACCGCACAAGCTGGGTGCACGGCAGCCATACGATTCAGTTCGGCGGAGAAATCAACCGCCAGCGGGCGGATATCGCCAATCAGTTCCGCCGGGCCGGCCATTTCCAATTCAGCGGCGACAGCACGGGGCTGGCCATGGCGGACTACTTTCTGGGAGTGATCCGCAGCTTCGATCAGGGCACCGGAGAATACAAGGCCAACCGCGACACCTACCCGGCAGTCTATTTTCAGGACGACTGGAAGGTGCGCCGGCGGCTGACGCTGAACCTCGGCGTTCGCTATGAGCCGACCCCGCCCTGGCACGAGGAGCGGGGGCGAATCGAAATCTTCCGGATACCCGACTTTCTCAACGGCGTGAAGTCCACGAAGTTTGTCAATGCGGCGCCGGGAGAGACGTTTCGGGGAGATCCGAATGCCCCGGAGGACGGCACGCTGGGCGACTACAACAACGTTGCCGCACGGCTGGGATTTGCCTGGGACGTGTTTGGCGACGGCAAAACCAGCGTGCGCGGCGGCGCCGGCATGTTCTATGACCAGCACCTCGAAGGGGACTTCAACAACAACGCGGTCAACGTGCCGCCGTGGAGCATCCGGCTCAGCGTGACGCAACCGGAAGGGCCGTTCTCCGATCCGTATCGCGGGCGCAGCGATTTCAACCTCGTCCGGGTCGAATCGATCGGCGATCCCAACGCGCCGTTTCCCCGGCCGGTCGCCATCTCGACCTACGATCCGCGCCAGGAAACGCCACTGGCTTACAACTGGAACCTGACGCTCGAGCGGGAGGTCTTTCCCGAATGGCTGGTGCGGGCCGCCTATGTCGGTTCCGCTTCCAATTACGGCCGGACCACCGTGCAGCTCAACCCGGCGGTGTACATTCCCGGGTCTAGTTTGGGGACGGATGCGAGGCGGCTTTTCGCGCCGACGATCGGCGGCGTCGATTACTATACGCAGGACCGCCGGTCGTACTATCACTCCTTCCAGCTCTCCGTCACCAAGCGGTTTTCGCGGGGGTTCACGGTGCTGGCGAACTACACGCTGTCGAAGAGCCTGGACGATTACGGCGACAAAGTAATGCCGTGGTACTTCCCCCATGCGAACGCCATGCAGTACGGGCCTTCGGATTTTGACCACCGGCACCGGTTCGTCGTCTCCTGGGTTTGGCAGTTGCCCAACGTCGTACCGCAAAACGGGTTCGGCAGATGGGTTCTAAACGGGTGGCAGTGGACGGGCATTGGGCAGTATCAGACCGGAGCGCCGTTCACCATCAAGAGCGGAAAAGACAATTCACTCACCGGCCTGGGCAATGATCGGGCGAAGCTGACCGGCGCCGGCATTACTCCGCCGGCGGGTGCGGATAAGCGTGTGTGGTTCAATTCGGCGGCATTTGCCGTCAACGATATCGGGACCTTCGGGACGCTTGGAAGAAACACCCTGTACGGGCCCCAGCTTTATAGCTGGGACATGGGGCTGTTCAAGAATTTTCGGGTGAACGAGCGCTTTCAGACGCAGTTCCGCGCGGAGTTCTTCAACATCTTCAACCAGACGAACTTCGATAACCCGGTCGCGCAGGTTGGCGCGGGGGGCTTCGGCAGCATAACCCGGACGAATCCCGCGGCCGGAGATCCGCGGATCATCCAGTTCGGGCTGAAATTGACATTTTGATATGGGGCGGCCTGGTCAAACGTATGGTCGAGCCGGACAGGGTTCTTCCTTTAGGTGGAAACGAGCCGGCCCGGAGGCTGTGCAACAGGTGACTCGGAGGCAAATGCGGCGTTCGATGATTCCAATGTTCGCTGGCCGGAGCCACAGTCGGGATCCGTCGCGAGCTGACTCGGAGTGCGGGACGCGGGTTGACCGGTGAAGCTGTACCGGATTGAAGATGACAAGGCCGCCAGCCCGCGATCGGGGCTGGACGGGTTCGGCCTTTGCGCGGCTCTGTCCTGTTAGTTTCGCGCCGTGAGAAATTCGCCGTCGAGGCCCGCTCCTTCAACCTCCACGATCTGGTTTCCGGGCAGCCGCACTCCCGGGATGAGCACCTTGATGTAGTTCTCGCTCAAGGCTACGGCCCCCGCGGGGTGAGAATCGTCGAGGGTGATCGCAGACAGGCGTTTGCCCACCCAACGGCGGCGGAAAGCCTCTCCCTTCTTTTGCGCCAGTTCGCGCAGAACGCGGTTGCGTTCGCGTTTGACCGGCGCCGGCGCCTGATCGGCGAGCTCCGCCGCCGGCGTGGATGGCCGCGGCGAGTATGTGAAGACGTGCAGGTAGGTAAACGGAAGCTCTTCGATCAGGCGGTAGGTTTGCTCGAAATCCGCTTCGGTTTCGCCGGGAAATCCGACCATCACATCGGCGCCGAACGCCGCTTCAGGCATCCAGGTGTACGCCTTCTCAATGCGCTCGGCGTACTGGTGGGCGCGATACCGGCGATGCATCTTGCGCAGAATGCGGTCGGAGCCGGATTGCAGCGGCGCGTGAATGTGCCTTGCCATTCGCCGGTCGCCGGCCATCAGCCGGAGAAGCTCATCGGTCCAATCCATCGGCTCGACCGAGCTCAAGCGCAGGCGGGCGGCGCTGGTTTCCTCGAGAAGAACACGCAGGAGACCAGCCAGGCGGGGTCGCCCAGGCAGGTCCTGCCCCCACCGGCCCAGGTTGATGCCGCTGATTACAATTTCGCGATACTGCGAAGCAAGCACACGCGCCTGCTCGAGTACGAGTTCCGGCGGAGCGCTTCGGCTCCGGCCCCGGACCGACGGAATGATGCAAAATGAGCAACGGCTGTCGCAGCCGTCCTGGATCTTCAGAATGGGCCGGGTACGATCGAACGTGACCGCCGGGCTGGCCTCGCTCGCCCCCGAGCCGAGCACAGGCAGGAACCGGTGCTGAGACGAGATGTCGCCTACCAAGATCTGGCCGTGAAATTCGAGATTATCCGGGCCGCACTCCTCCGAGAGATTGTCAAGGGGTTTGACAGGTTGAGGAAGACCGCCCTTGACACTCCGGGGAGCAGCTGCCGGGGGTTCCCCATCTGCCGGGCCGGGTTGATTCAAAAGGGGCTGAATGGGAACGAGGTCGGAGATCAAGTGTTTGTGGGAATTGCCGACGACCCAGCTTACGCCCGGCAGCGCCGCCAATTCCAGCGGAGCGCGTTGGGCATAGCAGCCGGTCACGAGAATCCGCGCGCGCGGGTTTTCGCGGTGGATGCGGCGAATAGCCTGCCGGGCATCCTCATCGGCCGCTGCCGTTACCGTGCAGGTATTGAGGACGACGACGTCGGCGGCCGCCGCGCGGCCGGCGGGTGCGAAACCCTTGGCTTGCAGTGCAGCTTCCAGCGCTGCGCCGTCAGCTTGCGCGGCCCGGCACCCGAAGTTCTGGACAAAGAAGCTGGCGGGCGACCCCACGAAAGCCATTATAGAATGCACCCGCCCCCGCTTGAATGCGAGGATCACCCGAGGCCGGCTTACAGGCTAAGACCGGAACTCTAAGCTGAAGCGCTGCTGACGCCTCCCGTAGCCGCCACCCCGCGACGCTGGAGGAAACACTCCCGGCAGAATACAGGCCGCCCCTGTGTCGGCTTGAAGGGTACCGTGGTTTGTTTACCACACTGAGAGCAAACGGCTACGGTTTCCACCTTGTGGGAGCCGGGATGGCTCCCGCCGTGAGTCCGTTTGCTCTTGCATGCTTTACAACGCTTGGGCTCATTCTTGAAGTTCTTGTCGTAAAAGAAGTGTTGTTCGCCCGCCGTGAAGACGAAATCCGCCCCACATTCCGTGCACTTCAGGATACGGTCCACAAACTCTGGCATCTTGCACCTGCGCTTAACGCTACCGCCCTGCTTCTATGTAAGAAGCCTAATACTGCTTTACTATTCCCAGGCCCTGAGGATGCCATTCGGGTTTCGGTTATGGCGCTTTACTCAACTTCTCGACGCGATTTCTTGCGGTTACGCTTACGAGCCAGAGCCTGTTTTACTCGTTTCTTTTCGCCCGGCTTCAAGTAGAAAGAGTGCCGCTTCACTTCTTTGATGATGTCTTCCTGCTGCACTTTTCGCTTGAACCGGCGAAGTGCGTTCTCCAAAGATTCGCCTTCTTGGAGCCTGACTTCAGCCACCCACTACACCTCCCCCCGGGGTACTAATTCGAAATTGACCGCCTCTAAGACAAGCAGATTGTATCCTATTTCAAGGCGCTTTTCCACAAAATCTTTACAACTCCCCCCTAGGAATTTCACTAGGACCCCGTTGGGAGGGTAAAAACCACCCGAGCCAAGCGGTCCGCGGCAAGGCTCATTTCAAAATGCGTACCCCGCCCCCGGTCGCCTGTGGCAAATGAGCGGCCTAGGCGGCGATCTGTTATAAAAGAATTTCTCCCGATTCCCATGCAAGACGTCCTCACGATTCTACTGGCCGGAGGAGCCGGCGAACGTCTCTGGCCCTTAACGCGAGAGCGCGCCAAGCCCGCGGTTCCTTTCGGCGGCACCTACCGCATCATCGATATCACTCTTTCCAACTGCATTAATTCTGGCCTGCGCAAGGTCTACATCCTGACGCAGTACAAGTCGCTCAGCCTCAATCGCCATCTCCGCCGGGCTTGGAACATCCTTTCTCCGGAACTCGGCGACTTCATCGAGGTTTTGCCGCCGATGAAGCGCGTCAGCGAAAACTGGTACTTGGGTACGGCCGATGCCGTGTATCAGAACCTCAGCAGCATCTTGGAAGAGGCCACCCCCTACACACTGGTGCTCTCGGCGGATCATGTGTACAAGATGAACTATGGCCGGCTGGCTGCCTGGCATCGGGACCACAAAGCTGACGTCACCCTGGCTACGATTCAGGTTCCACCCTCCGAGGCGCACCGGTTTGGCATCGCCGAAATCGCCGAAGATGGGTCGATCCGGGGCTTCGAGGAAAAGCCCCAGCACGGCTCTCCGGAACGCTCGCGCTTCAATCCCGAAATGTGCAGCGCCTCTATGGGCGTTTATTTGTTTTCGACCGAGGTGCTGGCGGAAGCGCTGCGCCGGGACGCCGAGGATGCCGGCTCTACGCACGATTTTGGGCGCGACATCCTGCCCTGGCTGGCGCGGGAGGCTCGTGTTTTCGCGTACGACTTCATCGATGAGAACAAGAAGGAAGTCCGGTACTGGCGGGATGTCGGCACCCTGGACGCGTACTACGAAGCCCATATGGACCTGGTCTCGGTGAGTCCCGTCTTCAATTTGTACGATACATCCTGGCCCATTCGAACCTTTCTGGCGCAATATCCGCCGGCCAAGTTCGTTTTCGCCGACGAAGGGCGGCGCATGGGCGTAGCTTTGGATTCGCTCGTCTCCCACGGATGCATCATCTCCGGCGGGCGCGTGATCAACAGCGTGCTTTCCCCGGGGGTGCGTGTCAATAGCTTCTCCGAAGTCGAGTACTCCATTTTGCTGCCGCATGTGCAAGTCGGCCGGCGCAGCCGGATCCGCCGCGCCATCATCGATCGCGGCGTGGTGATTCCGGAACGGTCGGAAATCGGGTTCGACCTTGAGCAGGACCGCCGCAAAGGCTTCGTCGTAACCGACAGCGGAATCGTCGTGATTGACAGGGAGACCATGGCGCAGCAGATGGCCGAAGCGCCGCAGCGTATCGGATGACCGGCCGGTTTCAGATCTCAGCGCATCACCGGAAAGGGAACTAATGACCAGAATTGAACGAGTGATTGGAAGGGAGATTCTTGATTCGCGCGGCAATCCGACCGTCGAGGCCGAAGTCCTGCTGACCGGCGGCAGCCGCGGGCGCGCCGCTGTGCCATCCGGCGCTTCCACCGGCGAGCACGAAGCCGTGGAGTTGCGCGACGGCGACGCGTCCCGATATTGCGGCAAAGGGGTCCGCAGAGCAGTCAACCACATCAACGTCGAACTCAATATGGCTCTGAACGGCCAGGATGCCGTCGATCAATTCACGCTCGACCGCATCATGCTCGAGCTCGACGCGACAAAAAATAAATCTCATCTGGGCGCCAATGCCATACTGGCCGTGTCGCTCGCCGCCGCCCGCGCGGCCGCGGCCGCCCTGGGCGCCTCTTTGTATCGCTACCTGGGCGGCGTAGGCGCCAGGGTATTGCCGGTGCCCATGATGAACGTGATTAACGGCGGCGCGCACGCTGACAATTCCGTAGATTTTCAGGAATTCATGATCGTGCCGTACGGAGCGGGTAATTTCGCCGATGCGCTCCGTATGGGTGCGGAAACGTTTCACGCGCTGAAAAAAGTGCTCCACCGCCGCGGCCATTCTACTGCGGTCGGAGATGAAGGCGGCTTTGCCCCCGATTTGAAATCCAACGAAGAGGCCGTCGAAGTTCTGCTAGAAGCGATTAGCGCCGCCGGCTACAAACCGGGCGAAGAAATCGCCCTGGCTTTGGACCCGGCCTCGAGCGAATTCTTTGCCGGCGGCGCCTATCACTTCAAAAAATCCGACAAGAGCTCCCGGACTAGCAGCCAGATGGTGCGGTTTTATGAAAACTGGGTGCGGCAGTATCCTATCGTCTCGATCGAAGACGGTATGGCCGAGGACGACTGGGAAGGCTGGCGCGCGCTGACCGCCGAGCTCGGCTCGAAAATCCAGCTCGTCGGCGACGACGTGTTCGTCACCAACGCCGAGCGGCTGCAAATGGGAATCGAGCGCGGGATCGCCAACTCGATTCTGATCAAGGTCAACCAGATCGGCACCCTTTCCGAAACGCTCAAGACCATGGAGCTGGCGGCCCGCGCCGGCTACACCTGCGTCATCTCGCACCGGTCGGGAGAAACCGAGGACGCCTTTATCGCCGATTTGGCCGTTGCCACCAACGCCGGCCAGATCAAGACCGGCTCTTTGAGCCGCACCGACCGCATCGCCAAATACAATCAGCTATTGCGGATTGAAGAGGAATTAGGAAGCCAGGCAGAGTTTCTGGGCCGGCGCGCGTTTCTCCGGCAGTGCGGGAATGGAAGCCGAGCCGGTGAAACGCCGTTGCCGCGGCAGCAGGATCCGGGGAAGGCAAAGGGGAAACCGAAAGCAAAGAGCCGAAGATAGCTGGCGCTTGGCATTCGATCTCGTCCACGGGGGCCTGCCAAAAGCTGTTCCGCGCAAGCGGCCGGGTCGTTTTCCCGTTTGCTGCTAAGGAGCAACTTAAACGGCCGGCTTTCGGAACGATTTTCGGCCAAGGTCCGGCGCCGGGAGTCCCTTCGAACCCGCATTCATGGAAAGTGGGATCAATCTCTCGCCGCCGGCCCGCTCCGTCTGTGTCAAAATAGAGATCTCCTCGGAGAACTTCCAATAAGGGTTGAACCGTGAATCAGAACGAGAATCTGCCGGAGTCCTCGTTTGGCGAGCTTTTGCAAGCCTTCGAGGGCAGCCGCCATTTCGGGGCGTTTGGGCCCGATGAGCCGCGCGTGGGAATTGTCGCGGCCATTACCGGCGAGCAGGTGTTTGTGGATATCGGCGGCAAGTCGGAAGGCGTGATTCCCGTCGCCGACCTGCGGAATCCCGATGGCGCGCTGAAGGTTCAGGTCGGAGACGAAATTCAAGTCACGATCAGCGGGCGCGATTCCGAAGGATATCTACTGCTCTCGGCCGTGGCTGCGCGGCGCCCGCAGGACTGGAGCGCGCTGGAACGGGCCTTCCAGAGCAGAGAAATCATCGCCGGCCGAGTCACCGGCGTGGTGAAAGGCGGCTTGAGCGTCGATGTCGGCGTCCGGGCGTTCCTGCCAGCCTCGCGCAGCGGCTGCCGGGAAGCGGCGGAGATGGAAAAGCTGGTCGGCGAAGAAATACGCTGCCGCATCATCCAGCTCGATATCGAGGACGAGAATGTGATCGTGGATCGCCGCGGAGTGCTCGAAGAGGAAGCGCGAACGGCCCGCCGGCGGTTTCTCGAAAGCCTCCGCGAGGGCGCTGTGGTGCGCGGCAAGGTGCGCAGCTTGACGGAATTTGGCGCCTTTGTTGATCTGGGCGGCGTCGATGGCTTGCTGCACGTGGCGGACATGGCCTGGTCTCGCATCACCGATCCCAAAGCCGTGGTCTCTCCGGGCGACGAGGTCGAGGTGAAGATTCTTCACATCGACCGCGACAAGCCCCGCATCGCCCTCGGAACCAAGCAGCTCACGCCCGATCCCTGGACCGAAATCGGCCAGAAGCTCCACCCCGGAGACCGGGTGCGCGGGCCGGTGACGCGAGTCATGGATTTCGGGGCTTTTGTCGAGATTGCGCCCGGCGTCGAGGGCCTCGTCCACATCTCGGAAATGTCATGGGCGAAGCGTGTGCGCCGTCCGGGCGACCTCGTCAAAACGGGCGATGTGGTCGAGGCCGTGGTTCTGGGCGTCAATGCCGCGGAGAAGCGCATCTCGCTGGGCCTGAAGCAGGCGCTCGGCGATCCTTGGGAAGAAGCGGCAAAGCGTTTCCCCCCAGGTACGGTGGTGGAAGGAACCGTCCGGAACGTGCAAAAATTCGGCGCCTTTGTCGAGCTGGCTGACGGCGTCGAGGGCCTGCTGCACGTCTCTGATCTGGCCAGCGACCGCCGTTTGAATCACGCGAACGAAGTGCTGAAAGTCGATCAGCGTGTACGGACCGTGGTGCTCGAGTTCGATCGGGAAAAGAAACGTATCAAGCTGGGGATGAAGCAGCTCGAGCCCGATTCGAGCGACGAGTACATCAGCGAGCACAAGGTCGGAGACGAAGTGACGGGCCGTGTCGTGCACATCGAGAACGGCGCGGTTCGCGTCGAATTGGGCGAAGGCGTCATCGGCATTTGCCGGGCGGGAGACGCCCCTCCTGCCGCCACCGGCAGCTTTGGCGCGCAGCTCGCCGCCGCGCTCGGGAAGCGGGACACGCCAGGCCCTCAGGGCGCGGCCCGCGAAGCCTTGCAAGTCGGGCAAGTCCGCTCTTTCCGAATAACCGGTCTTGACGCGGCCTCGAAGCGGATCGACCTCGCTCGCTGACCCGCCATACTCCGAAGCCGTATGGCTGCACCTACTTACTGTAACGGGGTGGGGCCGCGCCTCACTGTGGGCGGACCCAAACCAGCCTCGGGGAGCCCGCCGTAACAACCAGAAAATCTCTGTCGGCGCCACGAATGCGGGTCTGGCGATTTTCTCGAGTAGAGCTGAGAAAGTTGGCCGAGTCGAGCGGTATCCACTTCCTCAGAGCTGTGTCTGGCTGATACACCTCGCCCTTGGCAAGATCTCCGCCTATTCGGATAACTCCGCCATCAGCAGCCTGTCGATGTTGCGCCGGATGGATTCCGCTCCCGGCCAGTCAGGATGGACCCGAAGAAAATCTTCAAGCTCGCGGGCCGCGGCCTGCCGGTCATGCCGGCGCACATCGATCTCCGCCAAAATCAGTTGCGGATGCGAAAAATGACGCGGGTCGATGCGCTTGGCCGCCGCCAGGTACTCGGATGCCCGATCGAGGCTCCCTAGGTAGTACAAATTCATTCCAAGCTGCGCGTTCGCCAGGGCGTCATGCGGCCGGACGCCCACGGCCTGCGTGTTGTACGAGAGCGCTTCGTTCCATTTGCCGCGGGTCAGAAGCGCTCCTCCCAGATTGACCAGCGGCTCAAAAGCCGCCGGGTTTTGTTTGAGAGCTTCGCGAAAACAACTTTCGGCCCGCGAGAAGTCGTGGCTTTGGTAGGCGATGGTTCCCAGGCTGTTCCAAGCGATCCAGTACTGCGGAGCGATCTGAACGGCCTTCTCGAGGTGCGCAACGGCTGCGGCGACGTCAGGTTCGGCCAACTTCTTCTGCGCCTCGGCATATTCCCGGCGGGCGCGCTCCGGAATCGACAGCTCCTTCGCCGATACGACGGCGCGCCGTTGCAGCGCTTCGATCGAGACGACCTTGGGATCGGTCAAGTCCACAGTGACTTCTACGCGCCGCTTCGGGCCGGCCGACTTGGGCCCGACTTCGATGGTCTGCCGTGCTTCGCCGCGGCCGGGAAGAAGAACGGCGAGTGTGTAGGTTCCTGCTGGAAGGCCGCGGAAGCGGAAACGTCCGGCCGGATCGCTTTGCGAGGAGCACATGAACGGAGACGTCGTGCTATGCAGCGAAAGGGAGGCGCGCCCCTGCGGCCGCACTCTGCCCGCAAGCTCGTATTTGAGCGGTTCCTTCGGCTGGCCGGCTGCCATCGGCGCAAGGAGCAAGGCCGCTGCGAGCATCAGAATCACGGTACGGCATTATAACCCCGGAAAAGAAAAGTTCAAGACCGGTGTTTCGCCTAGCGTTTGCTAAGGCGGAACATCATATCAGTTAGGGCGGAGCCCAAGTCGTGCGGAAGGGAGATCGAGTATTCGAGGCCCCGATAGAACTTCAGCGCCGAGCCGATCGCATCCCGCCATGGATTGTTGCGGGGATTGAAGTTGTAGTTCAGGTAGAAAATCGGGCAGTTGGCGCGGCCGGCTTCCTTGAGTACATCGGAAGGGATCTTCTTCTCCAGCATGAGCTTGGGACCCGTGATGATGATGGCGTCGGGCTCCGGATTCTGCGGGCCGAGCTGCTCGGTCAGCAGAGAAGTGAGAAAGCGCGTGCCGCTCTGCGGGTCTTGCAGGCGCCGGTAATCCACCGTTCCGAGGTGGATGCCCGAGACGGCCTCTCCCAGGGCAGGGAAGTTGATGCGCTCCACATTGTCTTCCCGGTAAATGACCCTCTGTTCCTGCATGTTGAAGGCAATCACCGTAAAGCGGCCGATCTGCGGCTCCCGGGCGATTGAACGCAGGATCGAGACGATAGCCTCGATGTCCCAGGGTTTCAAGCTGGCTTCGCGCGGATTTGTCGGCGAGAAATTGACCAGCACCTTCACGTGCAGCAGCCGGCCCGACTGGACGCGCTCCACGGGCGGCTGCTCGCTGAAGGGCTCCTGCGGACGCTGCGCCACGGTGTTCGGCGGCATGATCAAGGGCAGGTCTTTGTTGTCGTTGTCCAGTTTGGCTTCGGCTTCCCAGTGAGTGGAGCAGACCCTCTCGGTGCGGTCGCGCATCAGCCAGTCCACCTTGTATCTCCCCGGCCCCATGGTGAAGCCGCCGGGCAAAGTCGCCTCGCCCTTGGCATCCTCGTCGATCGGAGGTACATTGAAGCGATCTACGAGGTAAATTTGATTCGCCGGCTGATCTACGGGCGTGACCCGAATCAACACCCGCAACTGATCGCCGCTTCCGGCCAGTTCCCTTAAGGGAATGGTTACCTGATAGCTGGTGTGAAAACGCAGATCGAAGCCCAGTTCCGGCTTCATGGGAGAAACTTCGCAGGGCAAGTCGTCCCGCTTGTCCCCCGCTTCCAGTACGGCCATATCGGTGTTGACAATGCGCGCCACGCCGCCCATGCGCGAAAAGTTCAATTCCGTCTGCGCCTTCCCTGCCGGGGCCAGCCCGCCCCAAACCACTGCCAGTACCAGCGCCCCAAGGTATCGCCCTACGCCAGTTGTGCGCATAGCAACCTTTCGGTCAAGTATCCGCCATGAAGTTACAAATGTCCAGAGGGCAATTCTAATTCCTGTGTTACAACTTTGGAATTTCGGAACGTTTGCCGTTTCACAACGCCTACCGGTAGATTTGATTGAGCGCATAGGCCAAACGGTAACCCGCCTTCGCCAACTGCGTGCGCACCACGGAAGCCGCCCGCCGTTCGTAATTTTGATCCAGCATCACGCTGTCCTTTACGGGCTCGGGGAACCGGTATGCCACATCCCGGGCGAGATCATGTGACTCCATGGCCCATTGCTCGGGCGTTCCGCGCGCCCATGCGCGGCGCCGCCGCCTGGAAATTTTACCCAGACGCCGCAATTTTTCCCCGTCGAGCTGCATGGACTTAATAATGCCTGAGTCCCAGACCTGGTGAAGGTTCATCAGTTCGCCCTGGAATTTTACCTGGACGTCATTGCCGCCCCGATCGCCCTGGTCGCCGCAGTGGAGTGGCTGGTGCAGGTCGCCCACGAAATGCACGAAATAATAAAGGGCCTCGTAACGGCGCTCCGGTGAGAGTCCCGGAGCCGCCAGTTCCCGCCAGAACCGTTCGATAGCGCCGATAATGCATTGATCATTCGGGCAATATTTCCCGCGATCCAGCGATCTTGCGGTAATGGGGATATCCACGTAGTGCCAGGGCGCGGTTTCCGGGCGCCGGGTCCGCACCTCGTCGGCAATGTTGGCGATATCCTCCAAGCGGCGGCCAGGCCCGAGGATCTGGCGGACCGCCGCTAACGCTTTGCTAGACAAGTGCCGTTCTGCGATTTGCGCGGTAATGCGATGCCCCTCCTGGCCCCAGCTCCAGGCCCAGGGAGCCGCCAGCAGGAAGAGAATTGCGAGTTTGGCAATCAAAAAATCGACCCGGCCAGAGGTTTGTTAGCTAGGCAACATTCCCCTCTGCTCCGATTATGCCACGGTACGCAAGCCCACCTCGAAAGCGGGCACTCGGCCAAGCCCGCCCCCTCGGCCGGAACGCAGGCTCAAACGGGGCGCCGGCCGCTTCGGCTCCAGCCGCAGTAGGGCCAGGAATTGCCAGATTTCGAACGAAATAGCGGCCGTTCGGAGCCTGGACCCGGGTCTTCTGCCCTCTTGCTGTTGACCATGGCCGCCGCGCGGGGAAGCTTCCCTTCCCGGCTATCGGAGCAAGGGGCGGGACTGTTCGGCCGCTTTGCGCTTCAGCCGCCTCTGCCGCCTCTCCAAAGCTGGCGCCGGGGCAAGGGCGAGGGCTGCGGCTGTCATCTCCAGGGCCAAAGAATAATTTCGTTCCGTGTGCTCATAGTACTTGGCCAGTTCCTCGAGCGCCGCGCTGCGGAAGGCATTTTGGGTGAATGCCAGATCGGACCAAATCGCCACCGCGCGGTCTCGATGGCCCGATTTCTTCTCCAGAATTGCCATTTCCCATAGCGCCGAAAAAAGGTCCCGGTCAGAGAGGCCCCGCTGGATCGCACGCCGGTAGAGGGTGACGGCCTCCGGCAATCGGCCATTCTGCCGGAGCCACCGCGCCAGCCCGAGCAGATCCTCGCCATGCCGCAGACCGGAGCCCTCGGGAGCGGCGAAAGCCGGGAGCACAATGGCCGTCAGAGCCGCCAGACTCACGATATCCATCGTGTTGTGATGGAACAGCGGCGCTAGGCGGAAGGCCTGGCGGGTCCGTAAGTACTCGAAATAATGGTAAGGAATCATCTCCCCCAGCAAGTCCCCCTGCCGCTCAACGCCGAGAATCTCGTTTTCAAGCTGGATCAGTCGGCAGGACTCCAGGCGAAGCCGCCAGAGCCGGCGGGCGGCGAAGAGCAGATCGAGATGGGCCAGCCGGCTTAGAGGCGAGGCCATCCGGCGCAAGCAATAACGAGATTCGAGCAGGGGCGCGTCGTAGGCTTTTCCGTTATAGGTGATGAGCACCTCGAAGCGGGAGAGAAGCGAAGCCAGCCCGGCCAGCATGGCGGCCTCTTCGTCGTAGTCGCGCATGAAAAACAGCCGCACGCGAAAGCCCGCCGGCTCGATGGTCCCGACGCCGATGAGAAATGCGCACGTGCCCGTGCCGGCCGACAGGCCGGTCGTTTCCGTATCGAGGAAGGCCCAGCGTCCGGGGGCGCACGCTGGCAAATCGTCCGGGGAGATCGCTGGCAGCAACTCGCCGGCAAGCTCGTTCAGCCGCGAAAACTCAATGCCGCCATGATGTCGATGAGACGGGAAAAATTTCTCAGCCAGAAAATACCGCCCCTGCTCGTTTTCGACCACGGAGCCTGGAACAAACTTCTCAGGTGAGTAGCGCACCGGAGCATAAATCTCAGGCTCGCAGGCGGAATCTCCGGGGGAAAACGCATCACTGCCGCCGTACAAAGCAAAGGTCCCGTCCAGAGATCCGGGCGGGCTCGTGCCCGCGGGCCCGCCCTGGTACTTGCGATTGATACGAGTGATCCGCCGCCGCAGCAGAGCAAGCTGCGATTTGAGGTCGGAGGTCATCAGGCTCCCAGCTCAGCCAGATATCGCAGAGCAGCTTCTCTGCCTCGTGCTCCCACTTCCTCGATGGGGCCGACGCACGACGGGCAGCCTGCTTTACACGGGCAGCCCTCGATCAACTCCCGGCTCTTTGCCAGCAGCTCTGCGCACATCCGAAAGAGAGGCTCGCTTTGGCCGATTCCGCCGGGGTAGTTGTCGTAGAGATACAGATTGGGCTCGAACTGCGGCCTCTCGAAATTCCCGCTGCCCGCCGGGTCTTCAGTGACCGCAACGCCCAAATCGCGCGGATCGCACATCAGCAAGAGAGCGGCGACGGTGCGCAGCACATTGCCCAGGCCCGCCAGACCGCTCTGCCGCTCGGAGGGCGTAAAGTCGGGCATGCGTTCCAGCAAGGGCTGGGAAAACGACAGCCAGAAGGAAGTCGTGTGCATCTCCTGCTCGGGCATTGAGAGCTGGCCTGCGCCGACGTTTTCGAGCGTGTAGAACTTGATCTTCTTGAAGCCGACAATCTGGCGGTTGATCCGGACCTCACCGTGCGCCTTGCGGGCCGCAGGCGGAGCCGAAAAGCCGCCTGCCTGGGAACCGGAATTCACCTCTGGCGGTTTGTCTCCGAGCGGCTCCGATTCAAAGGTGTCGAGGATTTTTACGTGCGTGTAGTCGATCGCGTCGGTGAAGTAATCGCAATCCACGCTTCTCACATACGCCTTGCGTTCCTCGTAGTTCAGGCGCTCGACGTGATATTGCCGCGCCTCATGCAGATAAATTGCCTTTTCGTGCAGTGTGGTGAGCGCCGACGAAAAGTCCACTTCGCCGATGACTTTCGGCTCGGCGGTCACGTCGATCACTACAAAGTTGTCGCTGGCGACTTTCCGCAGGCTGATGGCGTCGGCGGGGTACGATTCCGAGGTCCAGTGCCAGGCGTTGCCGGCGAAGTGCAGCACGCCGAGCTCCTCCAGAAATTTGCACAAATCTTCCGTTGGGCGCCCGCCGAAGCTTTCGCCGCTGCGGACCGGCAGCTCGAACGCTGCGCACTTCAGGTGATTCACCAGGATCTCCAGATTGTCGGCGTTGATGCAGCCGTGCTCTGGGGACTGGCTGAAGAAGTAATCCGGATGCTCGATGATGTACTGATCGAGTGGAGCGCTCGAGGCCACCAGCACGGCCGCCGAGAGCGCCTGCCGCCGGCCGGCGCGCCCGGCCCGCTGCCACGTGGAAGCGATGGCGCCGGGATAGCCTGCCATGACGACGACATCGAGCGAGCCGATATCGATGCCCAGCTCGAGCGCGTTGGTCGCTACTACTGCCTGGATTTTGCCTTCACGCAAACCCCGCTCGATCTCCCGCCGCTCTTTCGGCAGGTAGCCGCCGCGATAGCCGCGGACGCTGGCCGCCCGCCCCGGCCCGTTCTCGCACGCGTCTTTGAGGTAGGTCACCAGAACCTCCGTCGCCAGGCGATTGTTGGCGAATACAAGAGTTTGCTGGCCCCGCTCGATGAAGCCGCGGGCGATATTGCGCGCCTCGTGGATATAGCTGCGGCGGATGCCTAACTGCCGGTTGACGACAGGCGGATTGTAGAAAACGATAAACTTCTCGCCGCTCGTCGCCCCGTTCCGGTCAATCAATTGCACGGGCTGCTCCAGCAGCGCCTGCGCCAGTTCGCGGGGATTGGCGATTGTGGCGGAGCAGCAGATGAACTGCGGCTGAGAACCATAGAAAGCGGCGATCCGCTTCAGCCGGCGCAGTACATTTGCCACGTGGCTGCCGAACACCCCTCTGTAGGTGTGCAGCTCGTCGATCACAACATAGCGCAGGTTCTCAAACAGCTTGGCCCAACGCGTGTGGTGGGGCAGAATGCCGGAGTGCAGCATATCGGGATTCGTGAGCACCACATTCGCACGCTCGCGAATGGCGCGGCGGGCGTCCTGTGGCGTGTCGCCGTCGTAGGTGAATGCCCGGAGATCGCTGCCCATTTCTTCCACTAGGGAATGGAACTCGTGAAGTTGGTCCTCGGCCAGGGCCTTCGTTGGAAACAAGTAGAGGGCGCGTCCGGAAGGGTTCTCGATCAGGTAGTGCAGCACCGGCAGGTTGTAGCAGAGCGTTTTCCCGCTCGCAGTGGGCGTGACAATGACCAGGTTTTCCCCGGCCCGAATGCGCTCGAACGCCTCCGCCTGGTGAGAATAGAGGCGGGCTATGCCTCGTTTGCGGAGCACATCAGCCAGGGCAGGGGAGAGCGACGCCGGCATCTCCGCCCAATCAGGCTGCCGGGCCGGAATCCGCCGGATGGCCGTGACCGGCGAGTCTTCTCGCAGGGCGAGTTGCTCAAAACCCGCCAGTGCAACATCGAGGCGATTGTCCAGCCGGGTGAATTCACTCAGGTCGCGCTTCGGTTCCGGGTAGGTAAGGGGAAGAGGCAAGGGCGTTCTCCTTCTCTTTTTATTCGCCTCTGTTACTGTAGTGGATTTTTGCAAGCCGATCAAGAGGGAAACGCGCAAGAAACCGGTTTGCTGGCCGAAACCCGGTGGCTGTAGTCTCCGGAAGCGAAAACTCGCACAGGCGGCGCGCGCGGCTGCCGGTTGGAAAGCGATATAAGAGCCTATAATGGCCCAAGGAGATCGTTTTGCAATATTTCTGGCTGGCGATCGTAGTGGCGGCCCTCCTTGTGGCGTGGCGATTTGGCGGGTCCTGACGGCCTTCCAAGCCCGGCGGTCGGCCGGGAGGGTAACGGCGGCCGCGCTGTCTCCTGACTCATCGCCATGGGAGTCCTGGAAAAACTCGGGGTTAGTAATTCCAGCCCCTTTGAGTCTTCCGCCGCATCTGAGCGCCCTCTATCTGAGGATCTCCTGCCGCCTCAATTCCGCAAAGGCTTGCCCGTGCGGAGCATGTATTCCACGCGCTCTTGTGTCTTCGCTTCACCGCAGAGACTCAGGAATGTCTGCCGCTCCAGGTCGAGGAGATAGCTTTCCGGTACGCTCATCGGCTGGGCCAGATCGCCCCCGCTGAGAACATAAGCCAGCTTCGTCGCGACGTGGCCGTCGTACTCAGTGGCGTACCCGGCCCGCCGGGCAAGGTATATGCTCATTTTCAAGTAAGCCAGCCCCGCCCGGCCCATCACCGGGATCATCGCGGGAGCGGCTGGCGCGGCATAGCCGGCCTGGGCCATTGCCAAAGCAGTCTGCCGGGCGTCTTCGATTAAGCGGTCCCGGTTCATGGTGACCGGGTCCTCGGACCGCAAGAGGCGCCATTCGGCCGCTTCGGCAGCGCTCGAGGAGACCTTGGCCATTGCGATCAGTTCGAACACTTCTTTCAAATACGGAGTCGGGTCGGCGTCGGCCGGAATCGTCCCCATCCATCGCCATAGCAGTTCCTTTGCGCCGCCAGCGGCAGGAATCAGGCCGACGGCGGTTTCAACCTGGCCCATATACGTTTCAGCCAGAGCCTGGACCCGCGACGTGTGCATGGCAAGCTCGGAGCCCCCGCCGAGCGTCTGCCCGAAGACGGCGGCCACAACGGGTTTCCGGCAGTCGCGGAGCGCTAGAAAGGCCTGCTGAGTGGCGCGGACGGCTTGGTCGATCTCGTCCCAGCGCTGCGATCTGCAAAGCTCGAGCAACCATTGCAGATTCGCGCCGGCGCAAAAGTTCTGGCCCTCATTGCCAATGACCAGTCCTTCGTAGCGGGACTCTGTCTCTTCCACTCCTGAGCGGATCATGGAAATGACATCGCGATCCAGCGTGTTGGCCTTGGAATGAAACTCCAGGCACAAAATGCCGTTGCCGGTATCGATGAGGCTCGCGCCGGGGTTGGAGCGCAGGATCTTGTTTCGCTGTTTGAGCGCTGCCAGGCTGGTCACGCCGGGCCTGGGCGAAAGGGGTCTGTAAGAGACGCTGGCGAGATCGAAATAAAAGCGGTCTCCTTGCAGCTCCTTGTAAAAAGATGCGCCGCCCGATTGCAGCAGCTTCTGCACCAGCGGCGGCATTGCCTTTCCTTCGGCCTCCATGCGCTGCGTCGATTCAGGAACTCCGATGGCGTCCCATATCTCAAACGGTCCTTTTTCCCAATTGAAGCCATAGCGCATGGTGGCGTCGATGCTGGGAACGTCGTCCGTAATCTCAGGAATGCGAGCGGCCGCGTAGAGCAGAAACCGGCTCCAGGTGTCCCAGAGAAACCGCCCGGCGCGATCCTGCTGCGATAACAAAAACCGGAGCCGTGCACCCAAGTCGCGGATTTGCTTGGCGGCTTCCAGCGAGGGTAGATCCACGGGCCGCGGCGGGCCGTACTCAAAGGTTTCAAGGTTCAGCACGAGACGTTCTTTGCCCTCCCGCTTGAAAAATCCCTGGCCTGCTTTGTCGCCGATCCAGCGTTTTTCCACCATGCGCTTCAGAAATTCGGGAGGGGAAAAAACCTCGCGCTGCTCATCTTCGGGCACCAGGCGATATAGGTTCTCGCCAACGAAAACACACACATCGACGCCCACAAAGTCGGCCAGCCGGAACGTAGCCGTATTCGGGCGGCCGATCAGCGGTCCGGTAAGCGCATCGACTTCTTCAATCGTGAGCCCATGTTTTTGCATGGACTTGAGAAGGTCCATCAGGCCGAACAGAAAGAGGCGGTTGGCGATGAAATTGGGGCGGTCCTTGGCGAAAACGACGACTTTGCCCAGGCGGCGATCGCAGAAGTCGCGGAGAGAATCGATCACTTCAGGGAGGGTTTCCGGCGTGGGAATCATCTCGACCAGCCGCATCTGGCGCGGTGGGTTAAAGAAATGCACCCCGAGCCAGTGAGCCCGGAAATCGGCGGACAGGCCCTCGGCAAGCGACGCGATCGGCAGTCCTGAGGTGTTGGAGCTGACCAGCGTTCCCGGCTTGCGATAGTTATCCACTTGGGCGAGCAGGGCGCGCTTGGCGTCGAAGTTCTCCACTATAGCCTCTATGATCCAGTCAACGCCGGCAATCTTCGGCAGATCGTCTGCGAAATTTCCGGTCCGAATGCGCGAGGCAAGCGCCGGCAGGAAGAGCGCGGGCGGCCGCGATTTTTGCATCGCCTCGAAAAGCTGCCGGACGATGCGGTTGCGGACCGTTTTGCTCTCGAGCGTAAGGCCCTGCGCGGCTTCCGCGTCGGTCAACCGGTCCGGCGCGATATCGAGCAGCAGCGTTTCCACTCCCGCGTTGGTGAGGTGGGCCGCGATGCGTGCTCCCATTGTACCTGCGCCGAGCACGGCGGCTTTGCGAATGATTCGAGACATGGAGTTTGGTGAATCGAAGAGCCGAATTATGAGGATAACAAGTCGGCGGCAAATCCGCGCCGAGCCAGGGAGCGGCAGCGGGCGCCCTCCTTCTTACAATCCTGGCTCCCCGGAAAAGCCGGCGCCGGGTTACCTTCCACGGACCTTAGTTTTGAAGCCACAGCCGGCGGCAGGCGGGAGAGGGGCTTTTGGCCGCCTAGGCTTTGACCGGGCTCGCTGGGCTGGGCGCCGGTTTGTGGAGCACGTCGAGGATCTCGTGATACAGTCGCGTCTTCATCTCGTAACGCTGTGGCGCGCGCGTAATGTAGCGCACGACGATGTTGACGCCCGAGGCGGACGGCCGCAGCTCGACGGCGGGGCTTGCCGAAAACGGCCGAAGGTCGTACTGATGGGTAACCCGCTCCCAGTCCTGCTCCGCCAGCCGGGCGTCGGCTGCGGTCTCGCGCTCGATGGTCTCTTGGATCTTACGCGCTATTTCATGGGGATCTCCGGCGGCGGGCAGCGGCAATTGCAGTTCCTCCCACAGCCACTGTCCGGCTGTAGAGAAATTGAAATAGTGGCCTTCGATGGCGAAGCTGTTGGCGAAAGCCACCCGGCGGCCGGTTGGATGTCCTGTGCTGGCCCAATTGCCCATTTCGAGAAGCACGGTCCGCAATAGTCCGACTTCGATGACCTCGCCGCTCACGCCCTCGATCTCCACCCAATCGCCGACATGGATGCCGTTCCGGCCCATCAGCGCGAACCACCCGAAGAACGCCACAATAAAATCCTTCAAGACGACGGTCAGCCCCGCCGTCGCCAGGCCGATTATGGTGGAGGTCTGGCTCGGTGCTCCGAAGACGATGAGCAGAATCACGCCGGCGGCCGCCAGTTGAACGGCAATGCTGGCGATGACGCGCAATTGCCGCAGGCGGCGGCGATCCGTCTGGCGTCCGAAGGCGTGCCGAATACCTTTGGAAAGCAACAACGAGGCGATGAGGATCGCCAGAACCGCCGCCACTGAATTCAGCAGCAGATGGAGAACGCCGCGCCGCCTGCCCTCGACGGCGTCGATCCAGCTCCGGTAATTCTCGCCGAGCTGCTGGGCGTCCTGAATACGCTTGTCGAGCTCGCTGAGGCTCTTTCTTTGGTCCGAGAGACGATGCAGGCGCGCCAGCATAGCCTGCGTGTCTTCGTCTTCCCGGTCGCCTGAGGGCGCGGATCCCTCCGCGGAAGCCGGGATTGTCTTGTTGTTTACCAGCTTGTCCAGAGCCTCATGCTCGCGCAGCAATGCGGAGGCCTTGGCTGCTGCTTGTTGTTGCGCGGCGAGCAACTGGCGTTCCCGGGCGCGCAGTGACATCCACAACGCCAACTGCTGTTGCAGGGTAATGGGGCTCGCGGAAGCGGAGACCTTGGGCAGCGCCGCCGGCTGCTGCTGCGCCGCCTCATGTTTCTGGAGCGCTCTCTCCAGCTTGGAATGCCTGTCCCCGCCTTGCCGCGCCAGGTCCTGCTGGGCGTCTTCCAGTTCGTCCTGATCGAGCGCAAGCTGCGCTTTCGCCAATTCCAGTTGATCGATCGCCGAATCCTTGCTGGCCGCTTCCTTCGTTAGCTGCGCGATCCGGGCCTGCCCCGCGGCCACTCGGGATTTCAGCCGCGTCACACGATCGGCCAGCTCCTTCAGCGGGCCGCGGGGCGGCGCGCTGAGCGCCGCCTCCCGCAGCTCGGTGGCAAAAGCCTGATCCAGTTCATGATCGGCAAGGCGCAGCGCTTCGCGGGCGAAATCCTGCTCTTCCGGGGTATCGGCCTGCGAGGCGAGCTGGCGGGCGGTTTGCCAGAGGTGGTAGTCCACCAGCGGTGCTTGGCCGCGCCCGGGCGGCTGCCTCGCCCCAGCACGATTCGATCCCTGATCGCGAGTGAGGTACGACGCCGTAACGCAAGCAACCAGCAGGCCGGCGAGCAGGATTGCCAGAGAATCGGTAGAGCGCTTTATCAAGGACTGCAAGATACTGCGCATGGCGACATGCACTTTCCAGCATAAGGGAACGGTGGCGGGTTCTGCACGGCCCTAGCTTTTCCGGAAGAGCTATTTTCGAAAAAAAAGAGATAGCGCCATTCCAAAGCCGGCCAGAATCACAACGCGCCGGACAGCCGCGGGGCCCAGCCGGCGGGCTGCTCCCGCGCCTCCATATCCGCCTGCCACCGCTCCGGCAGCCATGACGGCCGCATCGGGCCAATCAACCATTTTGGCGGATACAAAATACGCCGCTGCCACACCGTTAATGCACAGAGCGAAAAAGTTTTTTAAGCCATTCATTTGATGAATATTTGTAAGACCTAAAACACTCAGGGCCGCCAGCATCAAAATACCGATGCGCTCCGAAATAGCCGCCATGGGCCGCCACGAATAGCTGAAACAGCATGGCCGCGGCCATCCATCGCGGCGAGTGGCGCGCCAGTCCGCCGGTTTTCTTCATTCGCTCCTGTACCGGCTTCTGAATGAGGAACAGCAGCGAAAGATATGAGCTTCCGAGGCCCGCAGTTCCCTTCGATACCCACATGCTTCCCAGCGATCCGGGCCAGATGGCAACCGTGCTTGTGGCGTTGGCCGCAATGGAGGGCAGCCCGAGCCAGATCAGCGTGGGGAACGTGACCAGCGTGCCTCCGCCGGCCACGGAGTTCATCATGCCGGCCATGCAAGCAGAGCCGAAGGCGGCGGCAACACGAAAAGAATCGAGAGCGGACACGCTGACATAATAGGAGATTTCCGCTTTCACCGCCTCCTCATGGCAAAACCGGCCCGTGGGAAACGCCGCGCGGCGCGCAGATCGCCGGCGGCCAGCGGCTTTTCTTAAGTTACAGCGGATGAGCGATGGCGCGGGCCAGTTTGCCGAATGGGCGGAACGCGCGCGCCCATTTGCCATGCCTCTTTTGCGAGGTGGCGGGAGGCGGGTCCGGCTCTCTATACGTGAAAGCGGGCCTTTCAGACAGGGCCGCGGATTTCGATCGTCGCATCCCCTTCCCCTGCGGCGTTTCGGGGACGAGCAGCAGGGCCGGTTTGGCGGCCTCCGCTGCTCGTGGTGGAGTCGGCGAATGGCCGGCCGCCGCGCTGGGTTGTGGAAGGAGTCCCGCATTGCCGGCGCCGCCCACCTCTTTGGCTTGCACTATAAACCGCTGCGGAGCCGGCCCAATGTAGGAGAACGGATAACAGGTCACCAGCGTCAATGTAGGCTGCACGGCCGGCCGCAGCACCTGGCTTTCCTGAGGATCCACAATCATCATGGAATCGACCACGTACTCATGAGCTCCGCGGGGCGTGGAAATAACAATTTTGTCGTTCTTCTGCGCGTTTCGCAGAGAGCGGAAAAAGGTGTCACGGTGCCCGGCGAGAACCACGTTGCCCGGTTCTCCGGGAAGTGCGCTCCCGGGTAGATGGCCAACGGCGAGGCTCAACGTCTCGTCATCGGTTCCATCTCGAATCATAGCCGAGAGCCCGAGCCGGGCTATGCTGAGACGTCCGATCACACCCGGAGACGCGGCCTCGTCCCGGCCTGGGCGTTTCGAGGGCGACGGCCCGGCTGCATCAAGGGGCTGGCGGGAAACCGGAGAACTTTCCCGCTGCTCCTCAATGCCGGGCGCGCCTTCCGTTGCCTGGTAGGGAAACCGCTGTTGCATTCCCGTGTGGGCTGACTGCGGCGCGCGAGAGTAGATCGGCGCGTTGCCGTTAAGAATACTTCGATCCAGCTTCCAGCTCTGGTACCGTTGCCAAAGCGCCGCGCCCAGAATCTGGAAGCCGCAGTAGGCCAGCAGGAACAACCCGGCCCCCAGCGAAAAACGCGCGGCCCAGCGTAGGGGAACTTTAGTTTTCGTCCGGCGCTGGGCCAAATCATTCACCGTTGATCTCGACCGGATGGATTGCCTAAGCGATCCCTTTTGCGAGCCGCCGAAGGACCAAGCCGGCTCCGGCCAGAAGTATGCCTACGCCTGCCACTAAAGGAAGTGGGCTGGCGGTTCGAGGCATCCGTTCCGGAGCGCGAGAAAGCGGCGTGGTTTCGGCCTGCGGATTGGCCTGGGCCGCCGGTGGATTCGCTTCAGCCGGCCGATTCGCCTGAGCCGTTTCTACCGGCTGCGAGGGAGCTGCGCCGGGCCTTTCCGCGGGAGCAGGAGCGGGGCTCGGGTTTGCACTCGCCTCCGTCCCCCCATGTAACGTGGCGCCCGCCTGCGGCGCCTCCTCCGGAGCGGAAGGAACGTTTTCGTGGGTTACTTGCGCAATTTCGCTGGCCCGCGCCTTTGGATAGGCGAACTCCTGGCCGATGTTGTTGCCGGGATAGAACCACGTTTTCAGAGCTTTGGGCTGGCCGGCGGGCATTTCGTAAAATGCCATCTCTGTCTTGCCGGTGGGCCGCATGCGCTCGCTAGGTATTGCAAGTACTGTTGCGTAGATATGGTTCTCTTCGGCATTCATGATCTGAACGATGTGCCGGTCTGCCTGTGAGTCAGCCAGCTTGAATACGTATTTGCCCGGCGGCAAGACGGCGCCGGGCACTTCCACGGGCTCGGAAAAGGTGACAATGGTCTTCTCGTTCCATTCGTCAGCCTGGCACGGGATAACGAAGCTCCCGTAAAGCAAACAAAGCAGCGCCCCAAGTATCGCGTTGATTCGGGTCATTGTATTTAGACCTCCTGTTTGGCGCGAGCGGTCGTGCTCGACGCCGGTCCGCAGATCGATCACACCCTCTATTCGCCTGTTTATTGCCAGACTGACAAAGCCCGTGTTTCCAGACGTTCAGCCCCGGAAAGCCCCGCCCCCACAGGCAATTTTTACAACCTGTTCGCATTCGGCGCCCGACCTTTGGGAGAAAACTCCCGGAAAATAGCGGATCTTGCCGGCTTCGGGCGATTTCGCCGATATTTGGCAAGTGCGGGCGCCCGAATCACAGCTTACATCTTAGTAGTACAGCAAGAGCCGGCATGAAGGGCATTGTTCTGCATGGATTCCGGACGGGCCATGGCGCATTGCCGGACACGGCGTGCGCGCCGGCCTGAGGGTTGCTGTTACTCGGGCAGGAAGGGAGCAAATGATCCAACGCCAAATCCAGCCGGAAGGAACCACGTGGGCGAAACCGGCGCGCAAAGATCCGCCGAAGACCGAGCCTCCCAGAAAAGATCCGGACCCCAACGAGCCCGAGCGCCGAGACCCTGATCCGCAAAAGGCCCCAAAAAGCTTTCAGTTTCGCGCCGAAATCAGGGGGAACCTGAATCTCTGGGTCCTTCCAATACACTGATTGCGTACTATTTCACGCCGGCAAAGCGGTCTGGCATTCGGTGTGCCTTGAGTTCTGGTGAAAGGACAACCATCATGCTTTGGTATGCTTGGGTTTTTCTCGTGATCGCCATCATCGCCGGCCTTTTTGGATTCGGCCTTGTAGCGAGCGCCGCCGCCGGAATCGCGAAGGTGCTCTTCTTTATCTTCCTCATCGTTTTCATCATCAGCTTATTCATGGGCAGGCGCGCGGCTTGAAGCGGGAACAGCTTTGAACCGATCCACACTCGGGCAGCGCGCACGCATTTGCGGCGCTTATCGTTGGCAAGGAGTGTAAGGGGCGGGGGGCTTCGCCTTTTTCAAGCGACCATCTGGTAGAGAGCCCCGCCGAGATACTTTCGTAGCGCGACAACGTCAAGGTCCATGCCGCGCCGCGAATACTTCAGCAGGTGGTCCCGGCGGAACTGGTTCATGTACTGCGTCACCATTTCCCGCGACGTGCCGACATACCACGCGAGCTGTTCGTGAGTCAGAGGCGGCAGGTGTATAAGATTGCCATCCGCCTGCTGCCCGAATCGGTCGGCCATATGGAGCAGAGCTTTTGCGAGCCGGCGGTGAATTGGGTCAACGCAGAAGCTTTCAATGCGGTTATTGGCATTGGCGAGCTTTTGCGCCAGCACGGACAAAAGCGCCGGACCTAGAGCGGGCGTGCGAGCCATTAAACGCTCCAACTCCGGCAACGTCCAGAGCATAATCGAAGTTTTGTCCACCGCCGTGGCGCGTTCGCTGTCCTGGCGAATTCCCAGAAAGCACATATCGCCGAAGAAATCGTCTTTATGGCAGAAATCAATGACGACTTCTTTGCCGCCTTCGGCGATCCTGCTCACTTTTACCCGTCCCTCAATAATCAAGTGCAGGCCTTCGCGCTGGTGGTCTCGATCGTAGATGACGGTATTTTTTTCAAATTGCCGAATGGGAGTCCGCGGGAGCATCGCGAGCGGATCTTCCGGGACGACCGCAAAGCTGATCAAATTCGGCGCGGGCGACATGAGGGCCTCCTGACGTGGAAAAATCCCAGTAAGTTGATGGTTTATAGCAATTTCCAAACCAATGTGATGCAACGAATGCAAGTCGAGCGGCTGGAACACTCGGGCAGGGAAGTTCTGTCACCGGCAGGCAAACCATGCGCCGCGGCTGGTAAAATGTTCGCCGGTCGGCATCGGTGGAAATCACGGCAGCACCCCACTCGACACAGGAAATTCTTACACCTGCGGTAATTTACTTCCAGTACTAAGCGACCGGGCGCAGCTCGGGGCGCCAAGGCGTTCGGCGATCGAAAAACTGCGAGCAGCGGCGGCGCCCTGTTGCGGCCCGCCTCCCGTAAGATATTCCATTACCACCGTATTTGCGACTGGCGGGAAGACTTCGCCCCCATCCGAAGCTCCTGTGCCCGGCGTGCGCACCACTACGCCACAGCGCATGCGCTTCCGATGGCGTTGCAAGCCGCTTGCCGCAACTCACCCCCTTTGGCGACGCCGGTGCATCAGGAGGAGCCTGCCGCCGCGGGTTTGCAAGATGCCGGGTACAATCAGGAGGATATCGCCGGATGCTTGCGCGGCGAACGACGTGAATCAGCGCTCTGAGCCCCTATCATTCCCAGCCAGCGCCGCGATGAAACAGATCAGCGCGTTGGATCCCGGCGTCTTGAGTCTGGAGGAAAAGGTCGGACAACTGTTTCTTCTGGCGTTTGAGGGGGCGTCGGCGCGGGAAGCGAAACCCCTTCTTCGGGATTGCTTTGTCGGAAGCGTCTATTTGAGCCAGGACAACTTGACCGGCGTCGATCAGGCCGTGCAACTGCTGTGCGATTTGCAGGATACCGGCGCGGCCACGCCGCATGCCCTGCCCATCCTGGCCGCCTGCGATCAGGAAGGGGCATGGAGCGTGTTGAATCCTTACTCGACCGCTGGACCGGGAGCGCTGGCGCTGGGAGCCGCCCGTTCGGACCTCATCGAGGCGATGTTCGCTGTTATAGGGCGCGAACTGCGAGTGCTCGGCATTTCCGCCGATCTGGCTCCGGTCGCCGACGTAAATTGCAACCCCCGCAATCCAATCATCGGGTCGCGTTCCTTTGGCGGGGATGCCAAGCGTGTTGCCGAGGCCGTCGAGGCTGCTGTGAGGGGCCTCCATCGAGGGGGTGTTGTTGCTTGCGCCAAGCATTTTCCGGGCCACGGCGACACCGCCCAAGACAGCCACCAGGGCGCCGGCGTCGTGGCGAGAGACGCGCAGCAGATCAGAAACGGCGATCTGATCCCATTTCGGGCGGCTATAGCTGCCGGCGTGGACATGATCATGACGGCGCATCTTCTTTATCCGGCATTCGATCCGGAGTGGCCGGCGACGCTCTCGCCCGCCATCCTGCAAAATCTGTTGCGCCAGGAACTCGGTTTCACTGGAGTCATTCTGACGGATAGCTTCAGCATGGGCGCAATCCGCAGGCTGTATGATCCTGCTGAAGCAGCCATTCGGGCGATCAACGCCGGCGCGGACATGATCATGCTGGCAGAAGAGAGGTATGGCGCCAAGCCGGAGGATTATTTACGAGGGCAAATAACGCTCATTGAAAAAGTTCGCGCTGCGGCTCGCGGCGGCGTTATACCCCCTGCGCGGCTGAATGAGGCGGTGAACCGCGTGCTTGCCTTAAAAGCCGCCGCAGGTTTGTTCCCCACGGCGCACCCCCGCCGGGAGGAAGCTGTTCGTGTGGTCGGGTGCGCCGCGCATCGCGCCGTGGAACTGGAAGCGGCGCGAGCCGCGGTCGCCGTGGTTCGCAACCGCGATGGCCGTGCGCCCTTGGCGCTCGCCGCCGGCAGCCGCTTGGTAGTGGTCTCCCCGGTGGACCCTGCCGCTTATCAGATCTTCAGCAAAATGCGCGGCATCGGCCCGAACATAGCCGAGCCGCCGGCGAAAACGCTGTTTCAGCAGATCCAGCGGCGGCACGCCTCCAGCGATCTGGTCACGATTGTGGACGCCGGCGCGATCAGCAGGTACCGGGAGATTCTGCGGAGCGCCGCAGCAGTGATTGTCGCTACAGAGAACTACCCGCTGCCGGGATTCCGGTTTCCGGCGGAATGTCAGAGAGCGGTAATCGAAGGGCTGTTAGCCGCCGGCCTCGATCCTGTCATTATCGGCCTTCGAGATCCTTACGAGTTGCTCGACTTGCCGGCCGTGCGAACATACATTTCGGCCTTCGGCTACGCGCCGGTGTGCTCCCAGGCGGCGGTGGAGGTGCTCTTCGGAGAGCGTCCGGCCGAAGGCCGCCTGCCTGTAGAAATATCGTGAAGGCAGCGCGGCGGCTAATGACCATTGGCCGCCGTGCTCCGCTTCAGGCCGGGTCTCCGGAATTCATGGCCGTTATTCCGTAGGCTGCCAGGAAACGGCGCGCAATGTTCCCCTTCAGCTTGGGATCGGACGCTCAAGCTGCCTAATCGCCTTTGGCGGCGGCGGGCTGGAGCGGGGAATCGACGGGTCCGCCGAGCGCCGGAATACCCTGTGCGGCTGCGGCCCTTCCTTTTCTTCCGAACCTGCTGGCATTCCAGCGCTGGACAATGGATGCCATGTAAGTGTAAACGACCGGCGTAAGGTAAAGGGTGATCATCTGGGAAAACAGAAGACCGCCGGCGACGGCGAGTCCCAGCGGACGCCTCGCTTCGCCTCCGGCCCCGTAGCCGAACGAGATAGGCAGCGCTCCGAGCAGCGCCGCCATCGTGGTCATCATGATCGGCCGGAACCGGATCAGACAGCCCTCGTAAATGGCTTCGGCGGGCGTCTTGCCTTCCTTTCTTTCGGCCTCTAACGCGAAGTCGATCTGCATGATCGCATTCTTCTTGACGATGCCGATCAGCATGATGAGCCCGACGAAAGCGTAGATATTGAGGTCCACTTTGAACAACAGCAGAGTGATCAGGGCCCCGAATCCCGCGGAGGGAAGCCCCGAAAGGATCGTGATCGGATGTACGTAGCTCTCATACAGGACGCCGAGCACGATGTACACGACCATGATCGCTACGGTCAGCAGGATGCCCAGGTTCCGCAGCGAGTCCTGAAACGCCTTGGCCTCTCCTTGAAATGTCGTAGTGATTGTGGCCGGAAGATTTCGTTCCCCCACTTCTTTAATCTCGGCGACAGCCTCCCCCAGCGCCACTCCCGGTTTCAGATTGAACGAAACTGTCACCGAGGGCAGTTGGCCGGAGTGATTGATCGTGAGCGGGCCTGCATCTTCGGTGAGCCGTGCGAAAGACGTGAGCGGCACCAGGTTTCCGCTAGTGGACCTGAAATATAAATGGGGCAAAGAGTCAGGACGCCCCTGATATTGGGGCAGCAGCTCGAGCAGCACCCGGTTCTGGCTGGTGGGCAGATACATCGTCGTCGCCCAACTGGGTCCATAGGCGTTGTAAAGTTCGCCTTCGATCTCGGCCACGTTCAATTGCAACGCCGCCGCTCGGTCCCGGTCGATCGTGATGTTCATTCGCGGGTTCTTGATTTGCAGATCGGTCGTTACGTCTTGCAAACCCGGAAGGCGGGCGATCTCGCGCTCGAGCCGGGCGGCCTGGGCGTAGAGCTCGGCGGTATCCGGCCCCTGCACCGTGAACTGGTACTGGCTTTTCGACATCCGGCCGCCGATGCGGATCGCCGAGGGCGGCGTCAGAAAGGCTCGAATGTTGGGAAAAGTCGCCAGTTTGGGCCGCAGCTCCTCGATGATCTGCATCACGTTAAGGCGCCGCTCTTTGCGAGGCTTCAGCATCACCGACAAATTCCCCGTGTTCCCGCTCCAGCCGCCTCCGATCATGGAAAGAATGGAATCCACGTTTGGATCCGCCTTGACGACATCGGCGATCTTCCTTTGCAGCTCAGCCATCTGGTAGAAAGACGTGCCTTCAGCGGCCTCGGTAGAGACGTTGAGCTGATCCAGATCCTGCGTCGGTATAAATCCTTTGGGAACCTTCACGAACAGATACGCAGTCGATCCGAGAACAATAAAGAAAATCGTGATCATCACTGGACGATGCCGCAGCACCCAGCGCAAGCTCAGATCATAGCTGCGCAACATGCCCTGAAAAAACCGCTCCGTGGCGCGGTAAAGACGGCCATGGCCGGCTTGATTCGGAGGCCGCAAAAAGCGGCTGCACAGCATCGGCGTCAGGCTGATGGAAACCAGCCCGGAAATCAGGATGGCCACGCAGATGGTTACGGCGAATTCGCGGAACAGGCGTCCTAAAATCCCGCCCATAAACAATACCGGGATGAACACCGCCGCCAGGGATACGGTCATGGTGACGATCGTGAACCCGATTTCTTTCGAAGCGCTGAAAGCCGCTTCCAGCGGGCGCTCGCCGTGCTCGAGATGCCGGACGATGTTTTCCAGCATCACGATCGCGTCGTCCACCACAAATCCAATGCACAGGATCAAGGCCATCATGGACATGTTGTCCAGGCTGTAGCCGAGCACGTACATGACGGCGAAGGTCCCCACAATGGAGAAGGGCAGCGCCATGCTGGGAATCAAAGTAGCTGAGGTGTTTCGCAGGAACAGGAAAATCACCATGATGACGAGCACCAGCGTCAGAATCATGGTGGACTGCATGTCGTGAAACGCGTCCCGAATATTCTTCGATCTGTCGCCGCGGATGCTAAGCTGCACGGAAGGCGGAAGCTGCGCCTGGAACTCTCCAAGCACTTTTTTGATCGCTTCAATAACTTCGATGGTGTTGCTCCCCGGCTGCCGGAAGATTACCAGGTTGACCGCTTTTCGCCTGCCTTCCCGGTCGTAGATCCAGGACTCCTGCTTGTTGTCCTCTACATTGTCGATTACGTTGGCTACTTGCTCCAGACGCACCGGGGCCCCGTTCCTGTAGGCGACCACCACCCGGCGGTAGGCGGCGGCGTCGCTGAGCTGGCCATTCGCCAGGACGTTGAAGGCCTGGTGCGGCCCGTAGAGCGTGCCGGTAGGCAGATTGACGTTCCAGCTACGCAGAGCGGCGGCGATGTCGTTGAGAGCGATGTTGCGGGCGGCCAGCTTGTTGGGGTCTACCTGCACCCGGACAGCGAACTTCTGCGCTCCCCAAACGTTGACCCGGGCCACGCCGCTGACCATCGAAAGCCGTTGGGCGATGCGGTTCTCGGCGTAATCGTCCAGCACCCAGATCGGCAATGTGGGAGAGCTGACGGTCAAAAACATCACCGGCGCGTCGGCAGGGTTGAATTTGAAAAACGAAGGGGGCGACGGCATGCCCGGCGGCAGTAAAGGCATGGCCTCCGCGATAGCCGTCTCCACGTCCACTGCTGCGCTGTCCTGGGTGCGGGAGAGATCAAACTGAAGGGTGATCTGGGTGCTCCCCGTGGAGTTCACCGAGATCATTGAATCGAGGCCCGCGATTGTGGTGAACTGGCGCTCGAGCGGCGTGGCGACGGCCGACGACATCGTATCCGGACTGGCCCCCGGCAAGCTGGCGAATACAGACAGCGTGGGAAAATCGACCGTCGGCAGATCGGCCACTGGCAAAGCGCTGTACGCCAGGACGCCGAAAAGGGCCACGGCGAACATCAGCAGGCTGGTGGCGATCGGGCGCCGGATGAAAGTTTCGGAAATGTTCACAGTCTCGTCCTGCGGGGCCCTCTAGCTAAGGCGTTGCCTGCCAATTTTTGTTACTTCCGGCTGGGTTTTCTGCCCCGAAGAGCTTGACCGATGCGGGATCTCCACATCGGACAAAGTTTATCAAAACGGGAGACTTTAATCCCGGCTTGGCGCGGGCAGCCGCCCGGCTGTGCAGTCCGGCGCCCTCCGAAAATCGGGCCGCATGAGAAGACAGCGGTGGAACAGGAGCCCTTAGACGGAAAAGCAGGGGTGAAGTAAGCGGGCGCAGAACGTGAATCGCTGATACCCGCTCTGAAATGGCCTCAGCCACTGACCGGCGCGGAGCCCCGGGCGCTCCCGGCGCCGCGAGGAATCTGCTTCGGGTTTTGACGCCAGACAGATGTCATGCTCACAAAGGACCGCAACGTCCTCGGACCGCGACCAGGCGAGTCGCGGCCCTCCCGCTATGAGAGAGGCCGGAAAAGGTTGTGCCCGGCTCCGGCCCGGGAGCGAAGACGCTCGCCGCCCGGCGCTTTGCGAGTCCCGCGGCGGCTAATGCGCGGCCTGAGTCTCCATCTGCTTTTTCTTTTCGCGCTGCTCGCGCAGAACAGCTTTACGGCTGAGCTTGATCTTGTTGCCCTCGAGCGCCAGCACTTTCACCAGGATCTGGTCGCCTTCCTTCAGCTCATCGCGCACATCCCGAATGCGGTGCTCCGCCACCTCGCTGATGTGCAGCAGGCCGTCGGTGCCTGGGAAAATCTCCACAAAGGCCCCGAAATCGACGAGCCGCACCACTTTGCCGAGATACGTCTTGCCGACTTCGGCCACGGCCGTGATGTCGCCGATCATCTGCATCGCCTTGTTAGCCGACGCCTCGTCGGACGACGCGATGTGGATCGTGCCATCGTCGTTGACATCGATCTTCACCCCGGTCTGTTCGATGATAGCCCGGATTACCTTGCCGCCCGGCCCGATCACGTCGCGAATCTTGGATGTCGCGATGTTCATCGTGTAGATCCGCGGCGCGTAAGGAGAAACCTTGACTCTCGGCTCGGCGATGGTTTGCAGCATCTTGTCCAGAATCAGCAGCCGCGCAGTGCGGGCCTGCGCCAGCGCCTTTTCGAGGATCTCCGTTGACACGTTCGGAGTCTTGATGTCCATTTGCAGCGCCGTGATGCCGTCGCGCGTGCCCGCCACTTTGAAGTCCATATCTCCATAATGGTCTTCGGCGCCGGCGATGTCGGTGAGCACCGCGTATTTATCCCCCTCTTTCACCAGGCCCATGGCGATGCCGGCCACAGGCGCCTTAATCGGCACGCCCGCATCCATCAAGCTCAACGTCGCTCCGCATACGGTAGCCATAGAGCTCGAGCCGTTGGATTCCAGAATGTCGCTGACCACGCGTACGGTATATGGGAAATCCTCTTCCTCGGGGATCATCGGGGCCAGGGCGCGTTCGGCAAGCGCCCCGTGGCCGATTTCCCGCCGCCCGGGCCCCCGCAGAAAACCGACCTCGCCCACCGAGAACGGCGGGAAATTGTAATGCAGCATGAATCGCTTGAAGCTCTCCGCTTCTTCCAGCAGCTCCTGGCGTTGCGCATCCTCTTTCGTCCCCAGCGTCGCTGTTACCAGAGCTTGCGTTTCACCCCGAGTGAACAGCGCCGACCCGTGAGTCCGGGGAAGCACCGCCACTTCGCAGGAAATCGGCCGGATCTGATCGAAGCCCCGGGCATCGGGCCGGCGGCGCCGCAGGATCACGTCCTCCCGGAAGATTTTTTCCTGCAACGCTTCGAAGATCTTCTTGGCTTCCGCGGCCTTCTCCGGCTGCTCGGCGAAACCGGCCAGGACCTGGTTTTTCAGCTCGCGTACGAGTTCATGGCTTTCCTGCTTGGGATGCTTGGCTGTGTCCAGAGCATCGCGAAGCGAGGCCCCGAATTTGGTTTCGATTTCGGTGTAGAGCGCCTGATCGAGAGCCGGCGGCGTAACCTTGCGCTTCGGTTTCCCGACTTTTTCGGCCAGTTCCCGGATCGCCGCTACGATCTTTTTGCAGTTTTCGTGGCCGAAGTTGATAGCTTCGATCATCTTGGCTTCGTCCACTTCCGATGCGGCTGCCTCCACCATCACGATGCCCTCTTCGGCCGCGGCCACTACGATGTTGAGCTTCGATTCCTTTAGCTTTGCGTATCCCGGAACGGCGATGAGCTCCCCGTCCACCAAGCCGACGCGCACGGCGCCGATGACGTGCAAAAAGGGGATATCGGAAATCGCCAATGCCGCTGACGCCCCGACGATGCTCAGCACGCTCGGGTCAAACTCGGGGTCCGCCGAGAGGACCATGGCGATGATCTGCGTTTCACAATGGAAGCCCTCCGGGAACAAGGGCCGAATGGGGCGGTCGATTAGCCGGCTGGTGAGAATTTCCTTCTCGCTCGGCCGCCCTTCCCGTTTGATATATCCGCCGGGAATGCGCCCGGCCGCGTACGTGTACTCGCGGTAATCCACCGTGAGCGGAAAAAAATCAATTCCTTCCCGGCCCTCCTGGGCCGCGACCGCGGTCACCAGGACCGCCGAGTCTCCCGAACGCACCAGAACGGCGCCGTTCGCCTGTTTGGCTATCTTGCCTGTTTCCAGCGTCAGTGTACGTCCACCGACTTCGACTTGCGTGGTTTGCGTCATCTATTACTTTCTCCTGCGGGCTGTCCCCGAAACGGATTCACCGGCGGCCAAACCACGGCCCGCGGCTGACAGCCTGCTGTTTGATTAGTATCAGCGAAATGGAAGCGGATGGTTGTGAAGAGGCGAGACGTTTGATTTGAGCCAACAACTGGCCGCAGCTCTCACTGAGCGTCGCGTAGCCAATTCCAATGTCAGAACCGATCGCTGAATGCTAACGGCGAATTCCCAGCTTCTGGATCAAGGCTTTGTATCGTTCGGCGTCGTACGCTTTCAGATAGGTCAGCAACCGGCGTCGTTTGCTCACCAGCATCAGCAGCCCGCGCCGGGATCCATGATCGCTCTTATGCGCCTTAAAATGTTCCGTCAGTTGCTGGATGCGCTCACTCAAAAGGGCGATCTGCACTTCCGGCGAACCGGTGTCCTTGGCATGGGTATGATACTTGGTGATGATACTTTGCTTTGCTTCTTTCGCCAGTGGCATTCTCTGGTTCCGTACTCCTTCTCAGCTTCTATTTCGCTTTATTACTCCCCTAGCATAGCACAACCGCTCGCCGCGAGCCGGCCAGGAAGCCGTGTTTTGACAAATTTACGTCCAGAGAGACTGCCGGCGCTGGATCTGCTCGCCCAGATCCCGGTAGATGTCGGCCAAAAAGCAGCGGTCTACGCCCAGGACGGCCAGAGCCCGCGGCGCAATGGCGCTGGCCGCCTCGGCCGCCGCCCCCTGCTGCGCCCGCCCGCGGCGGGCATCTGCAACCCAGGCATCGGCGAGCTTGCGTGCCGTATGAACAATTACGATCACGGCGAGAGGCGCCGCCGCGAAATGGACCCCCCAGGGATCGGCGCAGTGCTCTGCGACCGCCGGGAACGGGGGCGGAAAATTCCACGCTTCCAGGAGCCATTTGCCCGCCACCCGGGACTCCACGCCAAAAACGATTCTTTCGGCTTCTTCGAGCGCCATGTGGCCGGCCAGGCGCAGGGTTTCTTCGTAATTCTCGCGGAACTGCGAGAGAAAAACGAGCTCGCCGATGTTGTGCAGCAACCCGGCCAGCAGGATCTCTTCGCAGTCGGATCGCAGCAGCCGCTCGGCGATACAGGACGCTGCCGCAGCCGTCACCAGCGAAGTCTCGCGGACATGGCCGGCCGCCGGCTTGCGGTTTGAAAGCATGGCCAGGAGTTCTTCGCTCAAGAAGCGCCGCAACAGCGCCGCAATTCTGTCACGGCCGGCGAGAGTGATGGCCAGGGAAATCGTGCGCACCTCGGAGGGAACTGCAAAATAGGCTGAATTGACCAGTCTCAGGATCCGGCTGGCCATGGCCTGATCGGAGCAAATCACCTGGTGAATGTAATCGATGCGCGAATCGGGATCTTCGAGCAGCCGCAAGGCCTTTTGCAGCGGGGGATAGAAGGCCGGCAACGCCTGGAGGCGGGCAATCGCCCGCTCAACCCGACGCGCCCCGACCAAAGTGGCCGACGCCGCTTCGGAGGCCTGTGGAGCCGAAATCCTCACTCCACTTCATATCGGCAGAGGCGAGACGCGAGATCATGCCATATCTGAGAATTGCCGGGATCGGTTTCCTGCCGGCGTCCGGAAGATGCCGCTGCCGGACGTTTCTCCCGCCCCACCCTGGTTTGCGTGGTAGTCGCGGGAGTATGAATGCGGCGCAACCTCCCGCGCTGCTGCCAGCATGACGAAACAGCGTCCGTGCGCCGGATCCCGGCCGAAACCGGGATCCTTCAGCCAATCCAGCTCCGGCTCACCGGATGCCCCGTTTGGCCTTCTCGCGGGCCAGCCATTCCTCGTATTCTTTTCGCAACGCAGGATCGCGGGGAGTGGAGTAGATTTCGCTGGACTTGTATTTGCCGGTCCTGAGCTTTTCCTTGGTCCACTCGTCGTGAAGTTGCGTCACTTCGGCCCTTTCCACCACGCGCTGCACCAGATGCGGCGGGATGAAGGTGACGCCCTCGTTGTCGCCGAAAACCACGTCGCCGGGCATTACGGTCACTCCGCCGATGCGGATCGGGACGTTGATGCCGGTCAGCATCACATTGCCGATCGCCGTTGGATGCACGCCACGGATGTATGCCGGCATGCCGAGCGGCTC
>Ga0070741_10002617_pt1 | contig 47501 bp, 51 predicted proteins | sample Coa_R1_4_FD_66440 | JGI IMG/M metagenome (GOLD analysis project Ga0070741, IMG submission 66440) | Surface soil microbial communities from Centralia Pennsylvania, which are recovering from an underground coalmine fire - Coalmine... | ecosystem: Environmental > Terrestrial > Soil > Unclassified ... | reverse complement strand
TGTTCGTCCGCACGCCGCAATACATCATCCCGATGAAGAATCCGAAATATGGCGAGGCGGATGTCGAAGCCTACAAGTCGAAATTCAGGGCCTTCACCGACCGCCTGCCACACACCTTTACCGGCTTCGAATACGACTTCGAGCACGCCTGGGCAGACCTCACGCCGGAGCGCCGCCGCGAAGTCATCCAGGCTTGCTGGGACGACGGCTCCCTAAAGCTATGGATATCGTCCTTCGGCGAGCTGTTCTTTGACGAGGCGGTCAACGCCGAAATCTCCGAATTCGTGCGCGGGAAGATGCGCGAGCGGCTCAAGGACCCAAAGCTTTGCGAAGCCCTGATCCCTGCCGATTACGGCTTCGGCACGCACCGCGTGCCGCTGGAGCAGGAATTCCTCGAAGCCTTCCATCGTCCCAATGTCGAGATCGTCAGCGTCAAATCCAATCCGATCGAACGCGTGACTCCCGCGGGCATCCAGACCGCCGACGGAACGATCCACGAGCTCGATGTCATCATTCTGGCGACCGGATTCGACGCAGGAACCGGTGCGCTGACGCGCATCGACATCAGGGGGCGTGGCGGCCGTTCGCTGCGAGAGGACTGGGGCAGGGACATCCGCACCACGATGGGCCTGCAGGTTCACGGCTATCCGAATCTTTTCACGACCGCCGTGCCGCTCGCGCCTTCGGCCGCGCTCTGCAACATGACCACCTGCCTGCAGCAGCAGGTCGAATGGATCGACGATTGCATCGCCTACATGCGGGCTAAGAGTCTGAAGGTGGTGGAGCCGACGAAGGAGGCCGAAGACGGCTGGGTGGCCCATCACGATGAGATCGCCAATGCGACGCTGATTGCGAAGACCAATTCCTGGTATCTGGGCTCGAACGTCGAGGGCAAGCCGCGGCGGATTCTGTCCTATTGCGGCGGCGTCGGCGCCTATCGCCAGAAATGCGACGAGGTCGCGGCGAACGGCTACCAGGGCTTTGCGATGCAGTGAGCAGGCGCGAAGCGCTCTATCGAAAAATCAATCAAATTCAGACGGGAGGAAAGACCATGACCACGAATTTCAGCGCGGCGGCAGATGCTGTTCTCAACGATGTCGTGACATCCAATCCGCGGGTGCCCGGTGTCGTCGCGATGGTGACGAACCGCAATCGCAACATCTACGAAGGCGCGGCCGGCAAGCGTCGCCTCGACCAGGCGGCCGACATGACGACCGACAGCGTCTTCGCCATCTTCTCCACGACCAAGGCGATCACGGCGACGGCGGTTCTGCAGCTGGTCGAAGAGGGCAAGCTCGATCTCGACGCGCCGGCCAAGCGTTACGCCCCCGAGATCGGCAAGCTCCAGGTGATCGAAGGCTTCGATGCCAAGGGCGAGCCGATCCTGCGCGCGCCGAAGCGCGACATCACCACGCGGATGCTGATGGTTCACACCGCAGGTCTCAGCTATGACTTCATCAACCAGACCTATAATCGCCTCGCACAGGAAAAGGGCCAGCCCAGCGTCATCACCGCTTCGAAGGCATGCCTGATGACGCCGCTGCTGTTCGACCCTGGCGAGCGCTGGGCATACGGGACCAATCTTGATTGGTGCGGTCAGATCGTCGAGGCGATCAGGGGGCACCGGCTCGGCGAGGTCTTCCAGACGCGCATATTCGAGCCGCTGCGAATGAGGGATACGACGTTCGAGCTGACCGACGCGATGCGCCAGAAGCTCGCCGGGATCCATGCGAGAGGTGCCGACGGCTCGCTCACGCCGATGGATTTCGAGCTGCCCGCCAAGCCCGAGGTGCATATGGGCGGCCACGGTCTTTACGCCACGGTCGGCGACTACATGCGCTTCATCCGCATGTGGCTGAACGACGGCGTCGGCGAGCACGGCCGGGTGCTGAAAGCCGAGACGGTGCGCATGGCGGAAAAGAACCACCTCGGCGACCTCAAGGTGACGCCGATTACAGGTGTCATCGCCTCGCTGTGCAATGATGCCGAGTTTTTCCCGGGCCAGTCCAAATCCTGGGCGCTGAGCTTCATGGTCAATGACGAAGAAGCCCCCACGGGCCGTCCCGCCGGTGCGCTCGGCTGGGCCGGCCTTGCCAATTTGTTCTACTGGATCGATCGGCAGAACGGATTCGGCGGGTTCTGGGCCACCCAGATTCTTCCCTTCGGCGATCCGACGTCGTTTATCGGCTATATCAATTTCGAGACGGCGTTCTACCAGAGCCAGAAGCAGCGAATGGCAGGCTAGAGTCTGATGGATCGAGCCCGCCTTTGCCGAAGGCTTCGGCGGGCAGCCTTCGTTCGCTTCGCGAGCGAAGACTGGTGGGCCCGGCAGCAGCCACATGAATCTGCATTTCTTGAGAAGTTTCCTAATCTTGTTAAGATGTGGGTTCATCGAATACCAACAAAGATACCAACAAAATTTCTAAGAGAAGAAGACCGATCCGACACCTCCCGCACCCAGCCCGCACTGCGGTCGTCCATCGCGTCAGATTGAACTACGAAGGTAGCTCGATTGCTATCAGTTTTGAGAATACCGGGGGATGCCAGGTCGGGATCGCCTCTGCGCTATCGATCCTCATGCTCGCGTTGGCCGGCCATCCAATACTGACCCATCCGCAAAGAGGTAAGAGAAATTAAGACGATGTTGCATTCGTCGATCGGACTGTGCGACGGATCAGCCGATTGCTCCTCGACGGCTTGATCGAGATCGAATTCGCATATCACGACCGCGTTGCTACCAACCGTTCTCAGAGTTGGTAGAATACTTCCGCAGCAGCCTGGAAGATTAGTCTTTCATTGAGCTAAAAAGTTCTAGCGAGGTCCGTGATCGGTCCGGCTTTCGTCAGATTCGCTCAGGCGCCTGAGCCGAGCCAGAAACGCGGCAAGGTCAGCGGCGTAAAACAACGTCTTCTTGCCGAATTTGACGCGCTTGAGATCGCCTCGTTTGACCGCTGCGTATAGCGCTGTGCGGCCGATACTGAGTAGGTCAAGTGTCTCGTTGACCGCATAAGCTACTTTGGTAAGGCCGAAGGCCCAGGGGTCGATCGGATCGCCTTCGGTTTTCTTGTCCTTGTCCACGCTCGACGCGACTTTGTTTGTCGAAACGTCTTGTGATTTAAGAGGAAGGGCCATGGTACGCATTGTGCCACGCTTCTGGGAGCAGATGAACAGCCTAAGTCTGCGCTGTGCTACGCTATGGGGCTCCTCCGGCGGAGGTCGACGGCAGACCTCTGATGGCGACGACCACGATCTGTAACACCTGGTGCCGGCTTCATCGTCATGGCGCTTGTTACGAGCGCGAGGTGCCGACGCCAGTTGAACTCATCATTACTGTTGCCTGCAAGAGGATAGGCGCTCATTAAGCTGCTATGATGCTTTGAGGGACCGGGCGCGCTGATGATGAGCCATGTGCTATCCTCGTTGTTGTTGGCGTCAGCGCCGATCTTCCAGTGACTACGGATCGGATTCAGCAGGACGCATCGAACTCTCGCTTCGGACGCCACGAGACGGGATCGGCGATCCAGCGGTTGATGTCGGATTCATGCCAGCCCGCACCGTTGGCGCTGATCTGGAGCTGAGCCGGGAACGTGCCCTCGGCGATCTTGCGGTAGATGGTGGACCGGGATAGCCCGGTCCTCGCGAGGACGGTTTTCAGACGGATGATACGTTCCGGTTCGCGCATAGCCGCGCCGCATCCTGCTGGCTGTCTCTGACACTAACCAGAACGACCATCGCAGGCGCGCAAGCGCATTGTTCTCGTCGCCGTGCTTTGGCGAAGAGCCGGCGGAGAAAAGGATAAATCAAATGCCGATCCCGAGGCCTCTGCCGAGGTCGAGGCCGTGGGCGAAGGCGAGTTCGAGACCGAGCCGGCGGCCTGATTCAAAGGTGATGCCGAGCTCCCGCTTGCGGTTTTCGAGGAGGGACTCCAGTTGTGGATCGCGTTCCAGGCTTCTCGCCATATCGCCCATGGCGGAGCGGGTCGCCCTGTAGCCGGAGAAGTCGGCTGCCTGATACTGGCGCAGGCTCGTGTTTTCGAGTTCCTGCCAGCGCTGCACGAAGCGGTCGGCGTAGCGGCCAGGATTGATGCGCAGCTCGGTTTCGAACTGAAGCGCGCGAATGGCGCGGTTGACCCGGCCACCTGCCACCTCGTAGGCGAGGTCCGGATCCTTCTTGTAGGCTGCTTCGGCATCGACCGAGCCATAGGGCCGCACCTCCTCGAAGACTCTTCGAGCCTTTTGGAGTTCTTTCACCTGCTCGGGGCTTGCCTTAAGGCCCAGCTCCTGCGCAGCAAAGATCGTTTCCACGGCGCGGGCATGGCGCACGAGCGCCTTGGTGCGCACACGACGCAACTCCTTTTCCGTATCTTCCGCGATCTTCCTTTCCGGCCCTTCGGTTGCGCGTCCCTTGACTGGCGTACCGCTCCTTTCCCTTTCCGGCGTATCCCGCTCCAGCCCCCGTCCGGCATCAGGGCCGGCCACATCTGCAGGAGACCGAAGGCCGTCGAACATGTTGCGTACTTTCTCGGGCACGACCTTGCGCACGATCTCGACCACGCGCTCGCGGAAGGTGATCCCGCGCCGCTCGGCATAGCTTTGCGCCGGATCGCGCTGCTCGTAGTCCGAGGCCATGTCCTTGGCGCGATCGCGCGACAGGGTACGGGTGAGCCGGTCCTGATTGGCAAAATCGTCGCGGCCATAATGCAGGTCAACTCCGTCGCGGTGCCGCGACAGGGCGACATAGCTGCTGTGGGCATCCATCCCTGGCGTCGCCAGCACATGGACGCGGTCTACCGTCATGCCCTGCGCCTTGTGGATGGTCGCTGCATAGCCGTGGTCGACGCGGTTATAATCCTTGAGGTCGAATCGAACGGATCGGCCATCATCGGTCTGCACTGTGATGGATTGCGCGCTGACCCGCTCGACGGTCCCGAGCGTGCCGTTCTTCACGCCGAGGCCACGCTCATTTTCCAGGAACATGACGCGATCCCCGCCGGCGAAGCTTCGCTCGCCGCGTTCGACCGCAAGGTGCACCTCGTTGCCCAGATCGCCGGCAGCCCGCATACGCTCGCGGGCTGCCTCGTTGAAGGCACGGACTTCATCATTTGTGTGGGTAAGGATGATCCGGCTGCGATCCGGCGATGCTTGCCGGTCGCGATCCCATCGGTCGATCAGATTGCCGCGCGCCTGTTCGCGGGTTGGGGCCTCATGCACCATGTCGTGGGAGCGGTAAGCCTCAAGCGCATTACCGGTTTTGCCATTGGCGAGATCGCGTGTGGCGTCCCGCTGCCAGTCTTCCTGCTGACGGCGCACGTCGCCCATTTCGGCGCCGCCGTGTCGTTCGTGAATCGAGCGGAAGGCCGCGCCCGCTTCGATGGCTTGCAGTTGTTGGGGATCGCCGACCAGCACGACCTTGGCGCCGGCCTCGGCGGCATGGGATAGCACGCGTTCCAACTGGCGCGTACCGACCATGCCCGCTTCGTCGATCACCAGCACATCGCCGGTTGTGAGCAGGTCGCGGCCTCGTCCCCAGCTGTGCTCCAGGCTGGCGATGGTGCGCGACGCAATTCCAGATCCGCTTTCAAGGTTTTCCGCAGCAATGCCAGACAATGCCACGCCCCGGACCTCATAGCCCGCCGCCTCCCAGGCCTCCCGCGCCACGCCCAGCAGCGCGCTCTTGCCCGTTCCGGCATGGCCGACCACAATGCCGAGATCGCGCCCATCGGTGATATGCGCCAGCGCTTCGGTCTGCTCGCCCGAAAGGACGAGACCGCGGACTTCCGCACGGGCAAGAGCTGCTTCGCGATCCGCGTCACGCACCTCATGGCGTTCCCGTTCTGCCATCAGTTCAGCCGCCCGATGCAGGCGCTGTTCCGCCTCGATCATGGCGCGGGTCGTGAAGCGATCCTCGCCGCGCCTATCCCTGCCGAGTTCGATCAGATCTGGCGCGCCCCGCACCGCGCCCATGACCTCATTAAACTGGCTGAGCCCGTCGCTGTGCCGATGCGCAAACTTCGCCAGATCGCGGTGCGTGAAGGTCGATTGCTGATGCGTGATCGCGTCCAGCCCAAGGGAGGGATCAGCGATGATCCGCGCGCCATTGCCGCGCGCGATCTCGCGGTGCATCTCGGCGCGGTCGGCCTCGATCCCTTCGTCCCCAATGCGCCCATCCTCGATACGTTTGGCGGGCGCGCCGATCTGGCTCTGCGGCTCCAACGCGATGCCCTGTGCTTCCAGGCTGCGATGGTCGATCCGTGCGTCGATGTCGAGTTCGGCCAGGCGCTCGTTGGCGAGCGTGGCCCAGCGTTCGCGCCAGCGCTCCACCATCTCAGTACGGTTCCAGTCCCGCACCTTCCGGCCAAAACCGCTCTCGTCCGCATTCACGCTAACCTGGCGCATGGTCAGCATGACATGGGCATGGGGTTTGGGCATGCCGTCTTCGCCGAAATCCCAATGCACGTTGAGGTCGGCGATCATACCCCGACCGACAAATTCGGCCCGAACAAAGTCTCGGGCCAATTCGATGCCTTGCGCCTCACTCATCTCGCGCGGGATCGCGAATTCGACCTCGCGGGCAAGCTGGGCATCTTTCCGGACTTCGAACGTCTCGACATCGTTCCACAGCCGCTCGCGGTCGCTCCAGGCCTGCGGCGCATTCTCCGGCAGCATCACCTCGGAATGGACGACGCCGCGCTTGGCAGAAAAGTCGTGGCTGCGATCCAGCCGCTCGTCGCGCAGCCGCGAACCTGACCGGTAGGCGGCCGACGCCACTGCGCTTGACCCGGACCTACGGCCAATGACCTTGACGTGAAGATGATAGATCGCCATCGCGATCGGATCAGTGGCACAGCGAAGCGCACGTCGGAACGACGTATAAGCGCGCCCTCCCTCGAAAAAATCTCGGGGGGACTACCGCGTCCCAGGCCGTCCTGACGATCTTACAGCATTGTGCTGGGCGCTCGACTATCATTTCTCCATCACCTCTCATGGGAGACGATGATGCGCAAGCCGAGGGATTTTGATGCCGAACTGAAAGCGCTCGAAGACAAGGCGCGAGGGCTGAAAACCCGCAAAGTGCAGCAGCTCGGTGAACTGGTGATCGCCACCGGGGCAGATAGCCTCAGTGTTAACGAACTGGCTGGCGCGCTGATCGTGCTGGCCGAGACGAAAGAGGCCGGAAAGAGGGAGGCATGGGCAAAACGCGGGGCCGCGTTCTTTCAAAGCCGGGCGCGGCGAAATGCACCGACAACTGACCGCAACCCGGACGGCGCTCCTGCGCAACCGAGCGGCGCGCAATCGGCACCAAACCGCAAAGGCGCGACATGACATGCGCACATGGCAGGTCGAGCGCCGCAAGCGCACGCGGCACCTCATCGAACTCGGCGGCCTCGTCGTCAAAGCCGGGATCGTGGAGTTGACCGGCGATGATCGCGCAATCATCCTCGGAGCGCTGCTCTGGAGCGCCGACAAGCTCAAGAGCGATGAAGGCGAACGAGCACGAGCGCAGTGGGCTGCAAAGGGAAAGCAAGCGCTTGAGGCAGCTCCGGCGATGCGCGCAACAAGATAAATTTAACTAGTCCAGCGGTTGGTCATTGACGCATCACGATTGAGACGTCGAAGGTGCTCTTCAGCGAGGGACAAGCTCAGAGCGCCAGCTTCTTTATTCAGGCTTCTTCGGCGCGGGATTTTTGGTGCGCCATTCCGCGTATTTGGCCTCTTCCTCTGCCAGTAGCTTGCGGAGCACAGCAACCTTCTGAGCGTCCGTTTCAGCGGCCAGCAGGTCTTTGTAGTGGGCGATGTTCGCCCTAAAAATGAAGTCTGCCACAGCCTGTGCCGCCCGATTACTCAGACCAATCAGAATACGACCTTTGAATGAACGGTAACATGGCTAACATGCCGCATGTAGCCATCACACTGATGGACCGAATAAGGAACGTCGGCCGTTGGGGCAGTTGACCCCGACCCCTGATGACAATGACAACAAGGATTTGAACGGTACCGCCGCCCTGCGCGTCAAAGCCGCTCATTGCACGAGCTTAGCCGGAGCCATCGGGGAAGAAACACGCGCTAGGCCGATACGAATTGCGACCGAATTTCTTGGACGCGCCGCACAATTGGAACGCCACAAAAAGTAGTAAAATTCTCAATTGCTCGCCTTTTATTAATTTAGGTGATTGCAACCAAGCGCGCGCACTATGCATTTTTACGAATGCCCGACCCGCTCCTAACCCGTGCCCAACTCGTAATCGAGGATACCCGCCGTCTGCACGATCGCCGACGTGCGCTCAAGGAACAGGGACAGAAGCAATTGACCGAGTTGCGCATTGCGCTGCTGGAATGTGCAATGACACGGGTTGAGATCAGGGCCTACCGGGAAGACAGAGTAAGGCCACCCGCAGTAGACGGGCTCTTTCATATCCTTGCTACGCCGTGGTTAAACGGCAACGGATGACATCTAAGCCCTTTTCGCCGAACCCGCCATCATTCGGTTTGCGCCGGCTGCCCTAGTTCCGTGTCAAACAGCTCGAATGAGCCCGCTGCCCGAAGCACTCCGATCGAAAGTGCCGAAGGTCCGGCATCTAGAGAGCCGCCGAAGTAAGGTCCCCGCCATTTTTATGAACGTCGGTTGAACAAAATAAATCTCGACGCGTTCGTCGAGGATGGAGCAAGAACTTGAAAAACGTGCGGAACACGCACTGATCACTGTCATCCTGAGCATGGCGACGCTGATCGTGTGTTTCGGCGTTCTATTGTTCCATTGAGGCCGCATCAGTCCGCTGCCTCGTCGTTGATGTCGCCTTTGGCTGTTAGCGTACTTGGGGGACGGAGTCCTCCGTAGCGGGCATGTTTGCCTCGACGGCAATGAGGCGTATTCGGTTAAACCTGTCCCAAAGGTCTGGAAACCTGTCCCAAAGGTCTGGCCCGGCGAGCCCGACCTCGTAGTGCCATACGCTTTCCGGCAGGTTCCCGATCGGCTACATTCCTTCTTACGGCCGGAAAGTGAGAGGCATGACCTTCTCAAGAGGGCGCGGCCCGCTGCCGTTGTGGCCGACCAGTCGGCAGCCCCGACGTGAGGCTCTTGCGGAGATGAGAGGCTTGGGGCACTCCAATGAAGGAGTATCAGGTCTACTTCCTAAGCGAAGATAACCATATCAAGCGGCGGGAAGATATCGTTTGCGGAGACGATGAGAACGCAAAGAAGATTGCCAAGCGGATGGTGGATGGTCTCGCGATCGAACTTTGGCAGGCTACCCGCAAGCTCGCGCGGTTTGCTCCGGAGAAGTAAGGCGCCAGAGAGCTGCATTGAAAAAGCCAAAACCAAAGACTTGGAATGAAGCCGAGCAAAGGGATCTGATGCGGATGCATCTTAAAGGGGCCGGTGCAGCGGAGATATCGCTTCGGCTGGAAAGACACACAGGCTCGGTTAGGCGCATGGCGCGCAAGCATGGTGTTTTGCTCAAGAAGTAAGCGGTGGCCACGATCAAGATTTGATCAGGATCGAGAAAAGCCACTTCCGCTTCTTCTTTTCAATGCGGACGTCGTCAACATGAGGTCGTGCATTTGAGGCACGCGCGCTTATAGTGATACGCGGTTCCCGCTTGGCTTGTTCGACGTTGAGGCAGTGAGCGCTTAGAGTCTTGATCGCTGCGTATCGCGACTTCTGGGCTGGAATAGATCTCGTCAGCACGCATCACGCTTTTGGCTATGGTATTGCGAGATTTGGTACCGCCTTAAGATTTCGAGCTCCAACTTCCTGGAACGACACCAATCGGCGCTGTGCCTCATCCCATAGCACAAGCCGTACAAGTCGAAAGCTTTGCAGGAGTGTCACGTGACCAACTTCGCCCAGCTCAGGGTGCTCACGCAGCACGCGTGATAACCGGTAATAGGGAATCCGACTACAGAGATGGTGCACGTGGTGGATACCGATATTGGCGGTAAACCAACGTAGCAGCGGTGGCAAATCGTAATGAGAGCTGCCGTATAGCGCCGCTTCGTACAGATTCCAGCGCTCGTTGCGCTCCCACGTCGTGTGCTCGAATTGGTGTTGTACGTAGAACAACCATACGCCAGCTGTGGCGGCGAGCAGGGTGATCGGAAGGTGTATGAGCAGGAACGCCTTGATCCCAATAAACCAGCAGAGCCCGGCAACGACCATGGCAATCGCAACATTGGTTGCCATCGTACTGACCCATGGCAACCAACCCTTATGCATGAGGCCGAGCGGGAGCCGATGTTGGAGAAGAAACAGATAGGCTGGTCCCACGCCGAACATGATCAGCGGGTGCCGATAAAGACGATATTTCAGGCGGCCCCACCAGGAGCGGGCCCTGTACTCGCGAACCGTCAGCGTATCGACATCTCCGATGCCGCGGCGATCGAGATTGCCAGTGGTTGCATGATGGATCGCGTGCGTGCGACGCCAACAGTCATAGGGCGTTAGCGTGAGTACGCCAATGACGCGGCCAACCCAGTCATTGGCGAGACGGTGGGCTAGAAATGTTCCGTGGCCGCAGTCGTGTTGAATCAGAAAGAGCCGCAGGAGAAAGCCGGCCGCCGGAATGGCGATAAGAAGTGACGCCCAGTAATGGCCGATGGAGAAGGTGAACCAGGCCGAGATCCACAGCGTCGCGAGCGGCAAAGCCGTGATCGCCAACTCAGCAATGCCGCGGAGGCGGCTTGTGGTGGTGTAACGTCCCAGAACGTGCGTCCAATGTCGGGCATCGGATGCCGAAGCCCATGAACCTCTCAGCACGATATCCGAAGCTGCCGAACGTGGTTCTGAATCGCTTGAAGCGTTAGCCTCGGAAGCGCCCCCGGTCTGCAAGCTTTCGCTCTCGTGCCCCAGTTTCGTTGCAGGGGCATTCGTTAGTGGCTGTTTCAATTCTCAATATCCACGGGGTTTAGCGATTGCGCTCGAACAGAAAATCCCGCGCGTGACGGTTCGGCTAGGATTTGGAGCCGTTGTAGACTGCGGGTGCACCTTCAGTCATACGCTTAGCCTTGCTGTGCCCCAACGATGTGAGCGCGCGAACTCGCCCCGCGCTTGTCACCGGGAGACAGCTTCCTTATCGGACCGGCGATTAGTCCGTCCCGGATCGCCTGCTTCCGCGCGAGCTTGCGCGACCGCCGCACGGCGTCTGCTTTCTCTCTTGTCGCCTTCTCAGATGGCTTCTCATAGAAGCGCTTACGGCGGATCTCCCTGAACACTCCTTCGCGCTGCATCTTTTTCTTCAGGATGCGAAGTGCCTGATCGACGTTGTTGTCTCGGACGAATACCTGCAAGCGTGTTACTCCTCTGCGGTGGCCGACGCATGAAGCGTTCAAAACGCATTTAGACGATGTATCAGTATTTCAAAATCCGAGGCCGGTCGGGCGGGTGCCTGGGACTGATAATGCCGGGGAGAATGCGAAATGGTCGCGGCTCGCCCTTTTGAACAGTCGAACCACCTCAAGGGAGCGGCGTCAGTTCTGGATGTTCGATGCAGTTGCTCTCGCGAGTTCCCGAATGTGATGCTCAGCACCGGCGATCTGCCGCTTCACAAGTTCGGATTGTGCGGCGGCAATTTCAAGAAGACTGGTGGTTGACGCAACCCTTCGAGCGTGTTGGAAGCTGATCTTCAGGCTCTCTTCGGAGAAGGCGAGCACTTGCTCCGAGAGCGCTGCCGATTCCGAACTTGCAGCGATCGACCGACGTGCCGCGTCAAACAAAAGGCCAAAAGCCTTTTCAGCGTGGTCGATTGTCCTTTCGGCGAGCTGACGCAACTCCGCGAGAACTTCGAACTTCGGCTCAGTCATCATCGTCCCGCCCGCGATCATGTTAATGATATGACGCAGAACGCGTATTGAACAGAGGCAGCGGCTTTCTTTTTGGAATGGACGTCCAAGCTTCGGATTCTCGTCGTGGCGCTCTTGTTTTGTTCCGAAAGAAGGCATATACTAGTAATGTTCGATCAGCCGCTGTGCCTTGTTGAATGCGCCCGCGGGCTCCTTTTCCAAAGACATCGACGAAGTTGAATTAGTTCGCGTGATAGTCGCGCGAAAACGCGCATGCGCGCGCTTTGGAGAAGAGAATGACGACAGGTACTGTTAAATGGTTCAATGGCCAGAAGGGTTTTGGCTTCATCCAGCCCAACGACGGCGGAAACGATGTGTTCGTTCACATCAGCGCCGTTGAACGGGCGGGCCTTTCCGGCCTTGCTGAAGGTCAGAAAGTCAACTTCGAAATCAAGACCGACAAGATGCGGGGCAAATCCAGCGCGGAAAATCTATCGCTGGCTTGAACCGTTAACGCCATTTCACGGATGTACTGAAATGGCAGTGGTGCCCGCTCGATCTCGAGATTGAGCGGGCTTTACTTGTTGCGGGATTGGACGCAATGGCCAGCAGGAAATCGGCAGAACTCTCGCCCGAAAGCATCGCGCGCGCTAACCGGCAACGTTTGGCCGCGGAAGAAGGCGCGCGAGCAATGGCGGACATTGAGCGACAGGCCGCCGCGGTTCGCAAGAACATGGAGCGGCTTCGCGCCTTGAGGCGAGCCAGGGACGAAGAAGCGCCGAGAATGGACGCGGCTTTGTTGCTGGAGGTAAAGACGCGGCGAAAGAAAGGGCTCCCGAAATAGCGGGTAGCCAGTAGTACGCCTTTTGCGACATCCTTGACGGATCAGATCCCCATCGCGTTACTTGCAAAGGTGTTCAATGGCCAAAACTATCCGGATTGTGCCCGAGACAGCGACAGATGAGGGACAGACAATCAGCTTTGTGCTCGCCATCGGCTCGGCTCGGCAGGTGTGTCGTCTCCAGACAACCTTTCGAGCCCAGAGCCAAGCATTCAGTTATTTCCACAAGCATCGGAATGCGTTCGAACGCGTCGCCCGCGAGAAGTTGGCGCTAGGTGAAATTGATGATGGTGAGATTCAGCTCACCATGCTCTAAATATAACCGTGTGCGCTCTCGCAGCACGGCAACGTTGGTCCAACCTTCTTGCCTGCTCAGCCCGATCAAAGATCGTCATCCATAGCCTTTGGCTAACGACGGAAATGGGGGCTTGGTTTGGCCTCCACGTAGCGAGGAGGCCCTTATGCGCCTGACGAACGAAAGCACACTGCGGGCACGCGCACGCAAACTCGGCTACTCGATCCACAAGTCGCGATCGCGTTCAATCAACGAAGACAACCTGGGAAAATACGCGCTCGTCAAGGAAGACAACAAAAGCGTTGTTCTTGGTGAACGTTTCGATGCGTCGCTTGAGGAGATCGCGGAATATTTAACTTGAGCTGACGGCGTTGATTGTCGTTGAACCGTATCGACTAATCGCTGTCTGTGTGTCCGCAGGTTCCTGAGAGGCGAGCTCAACGCGACGAGTATCAGCGTCTCCTCTAGCTGGGTTCGTTGAAGCCTTCGCGGCAAGGCGCGAGTGAAATATTCCGTCGGATGACAGAGCGTGGCCCGAACAGCCATCTCGCGCTTCTGAAGGAAGATCCACTAAGCGACGAGCCCACTTCCGGGCAACTCTCTTGGGAAATCATTCAATATTTTGATTAGCCGGCGAAGAGACAGCCGGCGAACGCAGAACAACGGCCTTGGATTCCAACAAAGGAGGAGCGTGTCATGAAGTTGAACGAAGCCCAGATAAGCCGAACCTTGGCTCAATTTCCGGCACAAGTTCTTGCCGAAGATCATCCAGCAGCCGCCCAGTTCTCCGAACTGTTTGGAAATCATACCTTCTTTCTCGACGCGAAGGGGTTGCACGTCCTGGAGCTGATCGAGGTTCCAGGTATAGAAGCTCAGGACGGAGAGATGATAAGCATTGCCGACTGGAGCGATGCAAACTTAATGAGGCTGACAACGCATCAACCCGAGCCGACCGGCCTAGTAATTCACCTGAAAGAGATTCAACATTGAGACGATGGCTGTCTCTATCTTGATCGCCGCATTCGATCTCTGAATATCATGACAAGAAGACTTACCTTGTTGACCGGTTGCGCCTAGCATTTGAATTCGTCCCCCCTATATTAAGCGGACCGCTGATCGAGAAACGGCGTCAGTGGCCGAGAGACGGTTTGGGCTCCCGCCGCGAAAATGGGAGCACCAAAATGAACGCTCTTATCTACCCGATACATCTCCGAAGAGACTTCGAGCGACGCTGGGCAGCGAGGATGATTCGCGATTCGGCACGACAGTCACCGCCGGCGGGAACGGACACCTGCGTTTGTGGTGCTACCGTGACCGCTCCTAGCAATTCGACCTTTTCACCAAATGAGGTTTCGAACTACTGGGAATGCTCGGCGTGCGGCATGCGGTGGAAGACGATCGCGCCAAGCCAACCAACCGGAGACGGACGGCGAACAAACTGAAAGGCAAGCGATCACTATGGCCAGCCCCACGGATCAAAAGATCGCCAAGGAGAGCCGGCTTCGGCTCTTCAAGGACGAGCGCGAACGTGCGATGAAACAAGTCGCTGAGGATGCTATCGCCGTCCGTCAAAACATGGCTCGCCTTCGGGAGCTCAGACTGGAAAAGGAAGCAGAGACCGCTTCCGCCAGACAGGCTGTCACTCCCGATGGACGCGCGAAGCCTTTGAAGCGCAGATTGAGCCGGCGAATTTATTAGCACTGCCTTCTGAAAAATCAGCCCTATTAAAGTAATGTCGGTGAGGCGTTACTTTTTCGACATGAGAGATCGCAACGAAAGAGGTCCGGGATAGCCACCGGCCGACGTCACAACGACCCCGCGCGGGTGAATCCGTGGCTCGCAAAGAACGTCGCGCGCGAGCGTCAGCGATCGAATACCAGGTTCGGAGCCATGGTTGCCGAGTTGTCGTCTTGAAAGCGATTGAGCAGCACAAAAGAACCGAACAGGATTGCTGCCAACAAGAAATATCGAAGATAGGAACGCTGTCTGAGCCTATGATCACTCATTTCGCTGGACTCCTGGCTTGGCGAACAACCGCTCAGCTATTCGTTGCCGCCCTTGCAAGCTCAGCTTCCACGCCAGCCGCGGACGCCGCGGCGAGGGAATAGTCCATGCTCTCGGAAGCAACGGTCTTCACAAATTCCTTGATGGTGCTTTCCCTTGAATACGCCTTGAACTTGCTAACGGCGCCGTCAGCCGCTTTGAACTGCGCGACGCACATCGGGACCAAGACAGACATCCGACCGCAGCGCTCTGCGTTTGCGCTCATGGCTCTTGCAGTATCGCCGGTAATCCAACCGCCCCACAGAAAACCGATCGCGACCGTCGCAACAGCGCCGAAACCGATGCCTTGAAGGAAGCGCCTCCGCGCCTCTCCTTGCAAAATTGCGGGAACGACACTCATGATGGTCTCCCTCGTTTGCGCACACGCAAGCACGTTCGCTGCATCGCAGACGCGGCACGCGTCCACGACTGGTGGAAATTACCTGATCAGTGAGATTGCGCTTTCCGACGGCACGTTCGCGGCCGCTGCCAGAATAAGCGGAGAGTTCGGACCTCACCGCTTCATGGACCGCTTGAAGATGACCAGCTGTCACAGCTGAAGCTAAACGGTAGACCGTTGCCCTGATGCTGTACAGCACATTGTTTGTCCTCAGAACACTAAACGCGGTCACGGGCTGCGTCTCAGTAGGCGATCAGGAGGAGGGCGACCAAGATTCGGCGGGACAACTGACCTTTCGTCCTATAGAGGAAGGTTATAGAGGGAGTGGGGGCCCACCGAGTTCATGTCTGAAGAGCGCTCACTCAATGTGTTGCTGGCCGAGATCCTGGAGGATTTTCAGGATTCTCTAAAGGCGGCCAGGAACGTCGCAGCCAAGCGGAAACTTCGCGACCGCATTGACCGGGTGGAGCGCGCCATCGCGCAAAATGAGCGGTCCTCGTCTTCCAATCGTGTCATCAAGCAGCTGCTGCGGCCCGCTAACGATTGAGTAGGGGGTGGCTGAAGCGCCTTAGCCCAAATGGGAGGATCGCCTGTTTGACGGGTGATTTGCTTACATTCTAGGGAACGCGCTCATAACGAGCCCAAGAAAAATGGCGTTTGAGAGAGCTAGTTGCTGTCAGTTTGAACTATTCCCGCTGCAACGCGTCGCTTGCCTGACTCGGTCAGCTGCAGGGCCCCAAGCCTTCTGAGTGCATATCCCAAAGCAACTAGCCGTTCCCAATGCGCCTGGGGAATATCGCCCTGGGCATCGCCCTTGCTGAGCTCTCGAAGGGAAGCGAACTCTTCGTTGCTCAACCAAGCCGGCGGATCGCGGGCCGCTTTGCTATCTTTCATCTCTGAAATCCAGGCTGCGCAAGATGATACCCCGCGGGATACCCTCGAATTCCCCTGCGACGATCTTTTGAGCAGCTCGCTTTTCAATCCTATCGCGCAGTCGCATGAACTGCTCTTCGCGTTGCTCAGGCTTGGTCTTCGCCGTTTTCTCCAAGTCATCCATAGCGGATGTACTGACGGCGCAGCGTACTTCCCTTTGACCGTCCATCATCGAGAACAGGACCACCATCCGATCAAATTCATAACCGCCAAAACTGCCGCGTGTCAGTGCCATCCGCACGTGCCTCCTGTATTATGCAGGCCGAAGCTGGCTGCAGTGCTGTACTAGCTTGATGCGACGCCACGCTCCGATCGCGTCATGCACGAAAGAGGTTTTTGATGAGCTATATGCCTTTTCAGGTTGGCGCTCGATCCTCAACCAAAGACCCTTCCAGTAAAGAATCCGCTTAATCTTTGTCGTCGAGCCGGACGAAATCCGCCAATACTGCCGCGACCAGGTCTCGATGGTGGGCATCGTCCGGCGGGAGGCCTGCGGCGTACAAATTGAGGATGTAGCGCGCCTTGGCAGCGGCCTCAGGCCAGGACGTTGCCTGAACCGACAGAAGTTCGTTTTCGACGACTCCCTGTCGCTCGCGCAGTTGCCTTGCGTTGTTTTCGACATCCGCCAGCGTGCGCCGCATTTCCGTGGCTTTTTGTGCGGCCATGCCGCGGTGTTTGTCAAGATCAAGGGGTTCTTCAGTCACGAGGCATGCTCGCATCAATGCGCTGAGCGTCGGATAAATCGACCGAACCAATGGAAATCATTTCCATCGCCGAACCGCCCGTGGGCACCATAATCATGGTAGCAACCCTTCGGTACGCCGGGAATGATAGTCCTTCGATCATCTCCTCATCGGTGATGACCTCATAGGCACCCGGCGGCAACAGACGCTCGATGCCCCTGATCCGGAACGGATGCTGAAACGTAATCGTTTCACGTCGCGAGCGGATGGTCATGTCGCGATGCGCCGAGTAAGGGGCCTGTATTGTTGCACATTCGGTCAGGGTGCGCTCTTTCGGCTCAATTAGCCATCACTTTGTTAGCGGCTGCTGACGTCTTGGCCGAATTACCTCGCTTTGTTCGCAAAATTTTACTGCTTCAGAGCCGTTTCCTGCACTTATCGCGGTGCGGCGAATGCGATTTGTCTCGCTATTGGACGAAGGAGCTGTTACCGCTTTTGCCATCACCGCGCGACCCCGGCAGCTATCGGTGACTGAGAGCTTTGCGCTCCCGCCTTAATCTGAAAGGCGGTCACATGTCCGATATCCGTCGATTCGACCTCCGAGAGTGGCTTGTTCCTCCAGTGCTGGTGCCGTTGTTTTTCGCGCTGGCGATAGCCGCTGTGGTCGTTTTTCACCCGTAACGAGTGCCATGACTGCGCCTCCGGATGGACGTTGGTGAAAGATGCCTCTTCCTGGGTCGCTATTGCCGCCGCGCTAACCTCGGCCTGCACCGGCCTGTATGCCGCCGCAGGAATGGATCTTCGCAAAAAGGTGGAGGGACGTTTTCCACTTATACGCGAGCAGGCACCTTGGGCGGCATGGGCAGCGATTGCAGCGGCCATATCGGTCGTGGCGCAAGCGATCGAAAGGCTACCAGTCTGACGAGCAGAACTGTCGACCGAGGTGGCAACGCTGGCATAATCGCAATGGAGATTCGATGACCGAACGAGTGGAATTGCTGAAGAAAGCCCGCGAGCGCATGATCGAGGATAGAGATGCGCATGTGAAGGTGCTGGCTGCGGCTTTCGATCGAGACAAGACGGAGCGAGCGCGAAACAAGTTTGTCGAGACGCAGATGTTGATCGAGGCCCTTGAGCGCGCCATGAACGCAGAGCAACGCACTTCGCCAACTTCTTGAGCTTTGCTCCGTAGAAGGACGGCTAATGTCGACTTAGGCGTCGAAAGCCGCAACTGTGCCAAGGCTATCTGGCGAAGGGCGCACAGTCGCGTGTCGACAGAATTTGTCATCCGTGTCGATCAACCCAAGGAGGCCAACATGGCGAAAGGCGAGCAAAGAGGTAATCGAGAAGCGAAGAAACCCAAGAAGCAGAAGATCAAGGTGATCGCTGCAGCTCCCAGCCAAAAGGCTGCAGCTTGGCAACCGAGCTTCACATCGGGCAAGAAGAAATAGCGACGCCGGCTAACATCGGCGTCTGAATGGCATTCTTTTTGAACGCATTTGAGCCCAGCGTCCTTTGACAGGCCGCGCGATCCCAACCTGGGGCCATTAGGCGCCAAAGGAAATTCGATGAAGAAGATTGCCGTCCTTTTGATGCTGTGTGCGTGCCCGCAGCGCGCTCTCGCAGCCGGACCAGACTGTCGTGCGATTGAAAATGCGGGCGAGCGACTGGCTTGCTACGATGCGGGGTCTACAACGAAAAAGGACAAGCCGGCGGTCGTTGAAAGCGATGCATCACGAGCCGCCTACAAGGATCCGCTCATCGCCGAAGACGCTCGAATTGCTGCCAAGCTGAAGAATATTTGCCGCGGTTGTTGAGGGAGCGGTTAAGTGTTGCCCGGCTTGCCAGAGAGCTGAGCTAGTCATGGTCTTCGAATAGTCGGAGACTTCCGCGCGCGATAAAACAAGCGCTAATCTGAAAGAAGTGAAATTTATGCAAGTTCTCTCGCCGCGTCACGTCAACACGGAAGAATCGCTTCGGCTTGGCGTCGTGTCCGGCTGGTATAGCACTAAAGTGAGCGGAACGTTCGTCTCGGGACCACATGATTCTGAAGCCGACTGCCTTCGCAGGATCGCGGAGATCAATCCGCCGTCGGCAAAAAGTGCAAAGCCGGCGCCCTTCACCTAACTGAGCAGGCAGCACCGACCGCGGCCGCGTTGGCGGTATTGGCCGGATGTGCTCCTCTTTGCAGGAGCAGCTTGTAGGGCCGAACGCCCCAAAGAGGTTTCTCGAAAGTTGATGAGGCTCATTGATGAAAATAGCGCTCGTCGTGACGTTGCTCGCTATATCCACTTCCGCCCAGGCACAGGTTGCAACTACGCCGGTTCCGAACGATCTCCAGTCAATTCGCGAGCAGATCAAAGTGGACCGAGCTAGAGCAAAGGCAGATGACGAAGACGGTCCGACGGCTCGCCCTTGGGATCGCGACCGCGATGGAAAGCGGCCGTGGGACCGTTCGAAAGAGACCCCCCTGATAAAAGAGTGACGACCTTAGCTCGGCTGACTCTTTCTCGTTAAGTCATCCGACACGTAGAAGCTGCCGATGATGATGCCGGGATCACCAAACGCCGGGTGGCCCGTAGATCCAAGTAGACGCTTATTTTCGTGTTTCCCAAAGCTATCTGTGGTAACGCCTTGTTGCACGCTAACCGACAGGAAACGAATTATGACGACAGGTACAGTTAAATGGTTTAACGGCCAAAAGGGATTTGGTTTCATTCAGCCGGATGACGGCAGCAGCGACGTTTTCGTTCACATCAGCGCGGTCGAACGCGCCGGGCTCTCCAATTTGGCTGAGGGTCAGAAGGTTTCTTTTGAGATTAAGGCCGACCCCAAGCGCGGAAAAAGTAGCGCTGACAACCTCAGATTAGGATGAGGGATAAACCCGACGATGCTTCCAGGACTGCCAGAGCCAACCGATTGCGGCTAGCCGCCGAGGAAGGCGCACGAGCAGGGGATGCTGTTGCCAAGGAAGCAATTGCCGTCCGCAAGAACATGGCCCGACTGCGAGAGCTAAGACTGGCGAAAGAAGCTGACACCATCCGCCAGCAGATCGCAGCGGGCAATGATCCAAAAGCAATGCGTAAAAAGCGATTGAAGTAGGAAGGGTCGCTACGTATGGCGGTTCCTTCGACACGTGATGTCGAGGCGCCAAAGTCCTGCTCAGCTCGACAGTCTGCGAGTTAAGGAAGATCGTAAGGCAATCCACGGACGATCCCGTCGGCGCTCACGAGCCGAAGGTAACGTCGACCTTGGCTGACATGCCCAACTTATTTTGACATGTAGCCGATCTGCGCGGGATGCTCCCTGCATTGCTCAGGGGCAGATGGCCTCGTCCCAGCCCCATGCGGGGCGTTTCGATTAAGCGGTTCCTCATTGCGATGCCATTTGCGATAGTACTGCCGATGCCTGGCAATTCGAAAGGTCACCTTATGAGCAAACGCGGAAATGATGCCAACAACGTATTCCGTCCATCGGACAGCCCGCTGACCGAATACGAGAAGGAGCAAATCGCGCTGCGTAAAAACTTGGAGCGCCTGAAGGCCGAACGATTAGCGAGAGAGACTGCTATGACTAACGACTAAGTGTGTTTTGATTAATATCAGGCTGCGGAATTCATCCCGACGCAAGATATGTATACACGGTAGGTTGATCACGCTGCAGCGGGTTGTCCGTGGCGCGAGGTCCGCGTAAGGCCGATGGCTTTATCATGGGAAAGGGCAAGGCGTTATCAATGAGTGGATTCAAGGAACCTAGCTTCGCAGACCGGCAGAAGGCGGCGCAGGAAGCCAGAACGAACATCCTGAACAGGTTTCGCAGCCAGCCCGGGCCGGATGATCCCGCGGTCAGGGCGCGGCAGGCCGAGCGCGAAGCGTTTGCCGCTGCACGTGCCGAAGTCAGTTCAGCGCGAGAGACTGCAAGGGCCGAGCGGGAGCGCCTAGTGGAAGAGGCCGCCGCCGTTGCCGCAGAGAAGCTCCTGCGCGAAAAGGAAGAACTTGTCGCACGGCAAGCAGCGCTCGAAGCAGAGCAGAAGGCTGCCCGCGACGCCCGCTACGCCGCGCGGAAGAAGAGAAGATAACCGGCAAAAGGCGTGACCGTCCGGCGTTAGTCGAGGCAATCAATCAAAGCAAATACAGAAGCCAGCTCCGTGTGCCGGGCCTCTGTTTGTGTCCGCGCGACTTCTGGTCTTGGCCATTGCTCAATGCCCGAGACGGCCCCGTCAAGAACCGCTTCTGGCGAACGTTGCGTGCTGCCTCGACAATCCATGAACATTGGTCGGTCCGGCTCTCAACTGCGCAAAAGGTGGTCTGGGAAGACTGAGTATTACGGATGATGATCGCGCCAGCATAAAAGCCCATCCGAAACCGCATCGGGCGTCGCTGCTGGCCAGCCTTGCACACTCCTACAGGTTAAGCTTGCATATCCAGTCAGCTTGCCGTGGGGATGGCGGCCATTCGCCGGTCGCTCGGATGCCAGCATAGCAGGGGCGGCGGATGAATGAGCCGTTGACAAAAGTTCATTGAGATTGGCCCCTATGGGGAAGGCCGGACAACGCGAACTGCCTACGTCCTCAATAACGACAGCCTCCCCCAACCCGTAGAAGGTCGCAGTGGCGCCTGGTCGACGACTTTAACGCAGGCGACGAGATTTCCCAGAGATGCGAGCCTGAAAGACGTCTTCAAGACAGCTATCAGGAATGGTTGTGCTATCGTAGATTTGAGAGCTTAGCGCGGCCCTCGCGCACTGAGTAAGGTTTTGCATGACGAAGTTCATTGAAGACCGCGCCAAGCTAGTAAGATCGCTTGCCAATCAGGCAGACCCTTTCATCAAACGTCGACTTTTGGCGCTCGCGGAACGATACGAGGCGCAATTAGCTACTTCTTCCAGGGCGACGCAAGCGACGCGAGAAATCCGAATGACACCGAGTTTTTCGGTCGGGACTTCGGCTAGCGAGCGATGAACACGTGGAGTTACGCCAAATGGCTAGAATCAACGCCGCGCTTGGCAAGGAAGATCGCTGCGCTGCTTGCGGCGGTACGGGTCTAGCCAAGGTCGAGCAACTGACGAAGCCGGGAAGTCGGATCGTTCCACCCAAGTGCAAAGAATGCGCTGGCAAAGGGCGAATCCGGGCTGACAACTTGACCAAATAGCTCCGACTAGGGCGTGGACTCATTAACGCGCAGCCATAGCCGGATTGACGCGAGCAGGACGAAGGCCAGGTAGTTGGCGGCAAGCTTGTCGTGGCGCGTGGCGACCCTGCGACATTGTTTGATGCTGTTGAAGAATCGCTCGACCCGGTTGCGGGCGCGGTAGAGGTAAGCGCTGAAGCAAATCGGGCTGGTGCGATTGCTTTTGGGAGGGATATTGGCCCATGCGCCTCGCTTCACGGCAAGCTCTCTAATCCAATCGGCGTCGTAGCCGCGGTCGGCAAGCAGCATTGATCCGGGCTGTAGGCTGGACATGAGCTTTCCGGCAAGCCGATTGTCGTGGGCCTCTCCTGCTGACAGCGCCAAACGTACTGGCAGGCCATTGGTGCCCACGAGCGCATGAATCTTGCTGGTCAACCCACCCCGAGACCGTCCAATGGACTGTCTGTTGCTCCGGTTGATGCAGGCGCCGTGCTGATGCACGCGGACAATCGAGATGTCAATCATCTGCACAGCAGCGTCATGTGCGGCTGCCAATGCGTTCATGATCTTGGCCCATACACCAGCTCTTCGCCAGCGAACGAACCGATTGTAGCAGGTTGTATAAGGACCGAAGTTGCGTGGAAGGTCGCGCCATGGTGCTCCGGATCGCAAGACCCAGAAGATTCCATTGAGAACTCGTCTGTCACTCACTCGTGGCACGCCGCGCGGCTTGTTCGGCAGCATTGCCCTGATAGCTGCCCACTCGTCGTCAGTGAGTTCGTAGCGCATGATTCGCTCCCCCGATCAGGAGCTTGAATCACGGCTCGGTAGACAGGCTCAACCTGGCCAGCCAAAATGACGACTGGAACCGGACCACTCTAATCCGAGCTAGGAACCGTCTGGCAAACGGTATATTATCTCGCCATCACCGGCTTCGGCTCTGCCCGTAGGCGTCGGTGGCCGAGAGACCGATTGCGCTCCCGCCTGCATACGCGGAAGGAGCGCGCGATGGCTGACGCGTTTAGCCTGGAAACCCAGGAATTATTGGATGCTGCCGACAGGGCGATTGCCCGCAGTCGTGACCTTGTTGAACAGCGCCGACAGATGGTGGCGGAATGCGAGACGACCCGGCACCGTCTTGCCTTTCTCCGCGAAATAGAGAAACTCAAATAGGTTTTCTGCGTTTCCCATTCGGTCACGGCTCGACGACCCATGCCCGAAAAACCTCGCCCGGCGCCTCAAGTCCCGATTTTTCGACCTCGCGACTATGATCGCGATCAGATTGAGCGCGCCCGGGAGGTTATCAGATTCGCGAAGAAGGTTCTGGCGGAGTCTGATCCATCCATCCTGTTGGGGCGGTACAAAGCCGATCCACCCTCCGAAAGTCAGTAAATGTCTGCCTGTTGTGTGGCAAGCGAACTTGAGACGTGCCTGACGCAAGCGCTCTGATTAATGAGTACACGGCCTAGTCCGCGTGGCGCGCGAATGCGAAGAATTGCTAGATTGGCTGGACCTTCTCCGGCGCTTGGCACACCAATTCAATAGATTGGAATAGAAGGGTATGGAGCGCGCCAGACTATTGCAGCGCTTGCTCAGACCGAACGCCACGTTGCCGAAGGCAAGCGGCACCCTGCGAGGCAAGAAGCTTTGATCGCAGAGTTCGACCAAGATGGTCACGATATAACGGACGCATAAGCATCCTCCGAACTCTACGGGAAACTCAGGCCCTTCATATTCAGGACCGCGACCGCATTTTGAAAGAGCTGGGAGATTAGGTCGCCTCAATAGGTGGCTTATTCGGCGAGCGTTCCGGTGAGACCTCCAGCTACACCTGGTGCTCTCGTCTAGTGATGAGCAGCAGCGATATCGATGAGGCAGGATCCAAGCTTGACTGAAATATTGAGCCTGCCGTGCGCGACGGACTGTTCGATTGTGCGACAACATACTCTGTTGTGCGATATAGGAATTGTCTGCTTTATTTCGAGATAGACCATTGCGACGATAGCGATCGCACCACGACAGAGATCAGCGTCTTTAAAGCGCGTCGATGACGGATCGATCGCAACCTGAAATTACAGCGAATACCCCGCTTCGCCTTGCTGATGCCGTGAAGATCGCGTTTCCTATGAGAGGAATGACGGTCGCGGGCCTGCGACGCGAGCGGGATCGCGCCCGATTAGTGATTGAGAAGATTGCCGGCAAGGAATTTACTACGCTGGCTCACATTGAACGGATGCGCGTGCCGCGACGAAGCAAGGGCGCTAGGCTCCAGCTTAAGGCCGCCCGCCGAGACAAGAGCGGAAAGATTACCCACCAGGCAACCTGGATCATCAGAGACAACGGACGCGATGTCGGCACAGGCTGCGCTGCAGATGAAATTGCGGGCGCGGAAAGAAAGCTAGAGGATTATATAGCGTCGAAATACACGCCCAAACGGCGAGTGCGGCACATCGACGACATTCCAATCGCCGACGTTCTCTCGATTTACCTGGATGCGCAGCTAGAAAAGTTTCACGATCGGTTCAAAGTCGATAGTGAAAGCGAAGACGCCGTCCCCGCCATACGGAAATTTAAGAAGCGTATCGAGAGACTGAACGCGTGGTGGGGCGCAAAGATGCTCGGCGAGGTCAATGGAGAGGCATGTCGCTCTTATAGGAAGAAACGGCGCAACCGAGGCGGCGCCAGGCGAGATCTGGAAGATTTGCGCGCAGCCATCGGCCATCATGCCGCCGAAGGTTATCACCGTGAAATAGTCAAAGTCTCGCTGCCGGAAAAAGGCGAGCCGCGCGACAAATGGTTGACGCGAACTGATGCGGCTAAATTGATCTGGGCCTGCTGGCGCTATCGTGAAATGCAAAGGAGATCGCGTCGGTCGAACGACGACGTGAAGGCTCCGACCGCGAAGCGGCCGCTTCGACACCTTGCTCGCTTCATCTTAGTGGGGATATACAGTGGGACGCGTGCGGGAGCGATCGCATCGGCATCGCCGATTCCAGCGGTCGGCCGCTCTTATGTTGACCTGGAGCGCGGACGTTACTACCGCCGCAAACAGGGCAGCGCGAAGACCAATAAACGTCAACCGACCGTCCCGATTCCTCTGCGCCTGCTTGCACATCTGCGCCGTTGGCACCGGCTCGATCCGGAGGCGAAGCACTTCGTCGAGTTTAATGGCAAGCCGGTAAATTCAGTCAAGACAGCATTCAAGAGCGCCGTCAGGCTCGCCGGGCTCGGTGCCGGGATCTCGCCTCACACGTTGCGACACACGGCGGCGACCTGGCTGATGCAGAAAGGCGCAGATCCCTGGCAGGCGGCCGGTTATCTTGGAATGTCGCTCGAGGTTCTGCTCAACACCTACGGCCACCATCACCCCGACTATTTGTCGGATGCGGTCGAGAAAATCGCGATGCGGGAGCCGGGTCGCGAACGAAAGGCGCACGTATCTGGTGCGGTTTCTGGTGCGGTAATCCCGTTGCGGCGAAATAACCCCTGACCAAGTGATTGATTTAGATGGTGGGCCCGGCAGGACTCGAACCTGCAACCAGACCGTTATGAGCGGCCGGCTCTAACCATTGAGCTACAGGCCCCCGCGAGTGGCCGGGAAACGGCCAGGCGGTTGCGGGGAATGAATTACAATGCGCCCGGGCTTGCCGCAATGCTGAACCGCATTTCGGATTTTCAGAAATTGTGCTTGACGGGGCGGTAGAAGCAGCGATATCCCGGCTAGCATCCCGTCCTTGCTCAAAGGGGCGTTTCGCGATCGTCACGGACGTTGGGGCGGGATGCGGTGGACGCCTTCGCGCTGACTGACGAGCGGTGATGAGGCGGACGGCGAAGTCGTGTGGTTCTGATGCCTCGACGCTGGCATCTGGCGATAATGCTTAAGCATTACGCCTGCGGTGACAAGAAAGCCCGATCGCCGGGAAGAGCACGAAGGAAGCCGTAAAACCATCGCGCGGGGAATGCCGGGATCGTTCGGCAACCCTGTGGTGACTACGCTCGTACGCTTTTTTGCTTGCGTACGAGGCTGCGGGGTGTTCGAGCCCCCGGCATTCCCCGCGCCCTTTGATGTGAGGGCAGGAATTTTGATCAACTCGCGCGGAATGCGCGGCGAGAACGCAAGGGTGTGTCTATTGCGGCTGAGAGCTCGTTCACTCTTCGTCATTCCGGGATGCGCCGTAAGGCGCAGGCCCGGAATCCATTTCTCCCGATATTCATGTGGCGCCATGGATTCCCAGGTGCGCAATTGCGCACCATAGTTCGCTCGCTTCACTCGCGCCCCGGAATGACGGCGGGAGTTGAGGGATGGCTGTAACGAAACCCTCACTCCACCGACACGCCGGCGAACTCCACGACCTTGCGCCATTTCTCGGTTTCGCCAGCAACCAGCTTGCCGAATTCGGCAGGGGTCATGGGCTTCGGGATGCCGCCGGCGGTGACGAGTTGCTCGACGATCTTGGGATCCTTCAAGGCTTCGTTCACGGCCTTGTTCAGGGTCTCCACGATCTCCGGCGGCGTGCCCTTCGGCGCAGAGATGCCGTAGAAGCCGACCGATTCGAATCCCGGCACGGTTTCGGCGATCGCGGGAATGTCCGGGAAGCCGGGCCAGCGCTGCGGCGAGGTGACGCCGAGCGCGCGCAGGTTTCCGGCGCGCACCTGCGCCAGCGCGCCGGGCAGATTGTCGAAGATCAGTTGCACCTTGTTGGACATGATGTCGGGATAGGCGATCGCAGATCCGCGGTAAGGAACGTGCAGCATGTTGCAGCCGGTCATCGCCTTGAACAGCTCGCCCGACATGTGCACCGAGGTGCCGTAGCCCGACGAGGCGTAGTTCACCTTGCTCGGATCTTTCTTGCAGTAGTCGATGAATTCCTTGACCGAATTGACCGGCATGTCCTTGGAGATCACCAGCATGTTGGGGAGCTGCATGATGCTCGCGACCGGCACGGTGTCGCGGAGGAAGTCGTAAGACAGATGCTTGTAGAGCGAGGTCGAGATCGCGTTGTTGGGCGCGACGAACAGCAGCGTGTAACCGTCCGCCGGCGAGTTGATCGCGGCGGCCGCCGCGATGTTGCCGCCGGAGCCGGTGCGGTTCTCGACCACGAATTGCTGGCCCAGATGTTCCGACAGCCAGTTCGACATGATGCGCGCCACCACATCGACCGGGCCGCCGGCGGCAAAGCCGATCAGCCAGTGCACCGGGCGGTTCGGATAATCGGCGGCGAAGGCCGGCCCGCTCCCGGCGAGGCCGAGAAGACCGATCAGGCCGATGACCGCCGCACGCAACGCATTCATGATAGACGCTCCGTTCAAACACTGGACAAGTTATGCTTTCATACTAAGCAGGCTTTGCCTACACCCGCTTTTGGCACGACCAGCGCGCGGCCTGACGGGTCAGGGAGTGGCTGGAGGACAACAACATGAAAATGATATCCATGGCCTTTGCTGCCCTGCTGCTCGCAGGCAGCGCAGTGGCGCAAGAGGGGGACAAGACCATTCCGAAAACCAACCTGGTCCTCGGGACCGCGACGCAAGGCGGCGGATTTCCGCTTTACGGCAACGCCTTCGCCGAAGTCATGATGCAGGCTGATCCCACACTCTCGATCAAGACCCAGAACACCATGGGCTCGAGCGAAAACATGCCGATGATGGAGAAAGGCCAGCTCGATCTTGGCCTCGTCGCCGGCGAATCCTTTTATCAGGCGCTGCAAGGCATCGGGCGGCCGCCGCTCAAGCTGAAGATCCTGACCGCGATCTACGGCAGCGCCGGCATGTTCGCCGTGCGCGGCGACAGTCCCTACCACACCATTCAGGATCTCGTCGGCAAGCGCATCGCCTTCGGCGCCAAGGGCTCGGGCATTCCGATCCTTGGGCGCTACATGCTGGATGGGATCGGGCTGAAGCAGGATGAGGATTTCAAATCGTTCCTGCTCGATCATGCCAAAGAAGGTCCGGAGATGGTGCTCGACGGGCGGGCCGATGCGATCTGGGGCGCCGGCGTCGGCTATCCCGGCTTTTTCGATCTCGCCAAGGGCCCGTCAGGCGTTCGCTTCATCGCGCCGACGGCGGACGAGATCGCGAAGATGAAAGCCAAGCACGCGCTCTTGAAGCCGATGACGATTCCGGCCGGCAGCTACCCCGGCCAGACCGAGCCGATCAATTCGCTGGGCTCATGGAGCTTCATCCTGACGCGGCTCGATCTGCCCGACGACGTTGCCTATCACCTGGCGAAAACACTGCACGGCGCCGAAGGCGCCTTCTGCAAGAGATTGACGCAGGCTTGCGAAACGACGGCGGCGAATACGGTCGCGGCAGTGCCTGACATCGCGCTGATCCATCCCGGCGTGATGAAATATTTCAAGGAGATCGGCGTGGTGAAGTGACTTGCGGCCATGCTTCGAGACGCGCGCAAAGTGCGCGCTCCTCAGCATGAGGTCAGTATAAGCGGAAAGATGACCCTCATGGTGAGGAGGCGCAGTGCCCGAGCAGGCCGAGCGATTGCGAGGCCGTTAGCGAACGGCACAAATAAGACAGCGCCGTCGCTGGACGACGCTTCGCGTCGCCGGGAGAACCATGAGGCCGCGATGGATTCCGGGTCTGCGCCTATCGGCGCATCCCGGAATGACGGCCTTTGGCCGTCACTTCTTCACCAGCGGACAGGCCGGGTCCGGCGGGCCGAACGCGTCCTCGCCGGAGATCGTCGTCAGCACCTTGTAATAGTCCCACGGATATTTGGACTCTTCCGGCGACTTCACCTGGACCAGCATCAGGTCATGGACCATCAGGTTGTCCTCGCGCAGGCGACCGTTACGGGAAAAGAAATCCTCGATCGGCTTCTCGCGCATCTTGGCCGCGACCTTCAGCGGATCATCGGTGCCGCTATCCTTGACGGCGTTGAGGTAGTTGGTGACGGAGGAATAGACGCCGGCCTGCCACATCGTCGGCATCTTGTTCATCTTGGCGAAGAAGCGCTTCGACCATTCCCGCGTCTTGTCGTCCATGTCCCAATAGAACGACGTGGTCAGCAGCAGGCCTTGCGCGGCGGGCAGGCCGAGCCCGTGGACGTCGGTGATCAGCACCAAAAGGCCAGCCATTTGCTGGCCGCCCTTGAACACGCCGAATTCGCCGGCGGTCTTGATCTCGTTCATGTTGTTCGGCGGACCGGCGGCGATGCCGATGATCTTGGCTTTCGACGCCTGCGCTTGCAGGACAAAGGACGACGTGTCGGGCGTGGCAAACGGCAGGCGGACCGAGCCGATCACCTTGCCGCCGTTCTTGGCGATGACGGAAGATGCGTCCTTCTCCAGCGCGTGGCCGAAGGCGTAATCGTCGGTCAGGAAGAACCAGGTATCGCCGCCGCGCTTGACCACGGCTTGCGCGGTGCCGACCGCGAGTGCGCGGGTGTCGAACACCCACTGGATTGCATAGGGCGAGCAGAACTTGCCGTGAAAGTCGGCGGTGCCGGTCGAATGCACGATCAACAGCCGCTTCTTCTCGTTGGCGACGTTCTGCACCGCAAGCCCCACCGCCGACACCGGCACGTCGACGATCAAGTCGACCTGTTCGGTGTCGTACCAGCGCCGGGCGATGCTGGCGCCGACGTCCGGCTTGATCTGATGATCGGCGACGATGACGCTGACCGGCTTGCCCAAAACCTTGCCGCCGAAATCGTCGACCGCCATTTGCGCCGCCGTGACCGATCCCGGGCCGTCGGCCGAGGAGGACGGTCCGTTCATGTCGGTGAGCACACCAATCTTGACGACGTCGTCGGAGATCTGGGCGGAAGCGGGGAATGGCGCCGCAATCGCTGCGGCGATCACGAGGCTTGATGCCATCTTCCAGGCGAACATCGCTTCCTCCCTTTCACTATGCCTTGGCGTGTCCTGACGGATCCGCCAAAAGCCCGGTCCCGTCCGGATTGGTTGATCTATTCATTCGATATTCAGCGGATTTCGTCAACGCGATGTCGGCCGTTGCGTCATCCGCCGTCCAGCGCGGCGAGCCTTTCGGCCTCGGCGAGATCATCTGTCGTGTTGGCGTTGAAGAAGGGATCGATCGGATCATTGGGCCATGTCACGGTGACGATCTTGTAACGCGCGGTCCAGCGGTCGACCTTGCGGATGCCTTCCACCGTGAGCGCATGGCGAAGCTCCTCGCGCAGCGCCACGGCCCAGAGTCCAATCACGGGATGCGTCTGTCCGCCGGACGCGGCGACCGCCAATTGCGCGTTCTGTTCGATGCGGGCCTGGTGAAGACGCTTCACCAGATCGCGCGGCAGAAACGGACAGTCGGCGGCGGCGCTCAGCACGAAAGCGGCATCGCCCCGGTTGGCGGCGGCCCAATCGAGGCCGGCCAGAACGCCGGCCAGCGGGCCCGGAAAATCGGCGACCGAATCCGCAACCACGGGCAGGCCGAACTGCGCGAACCGTGCCGGATCGCCGTTGGCGTTGAGGACGAGGCCGGCGCATTGCGGACCAAGCCGCGCGATCACGCGGTCGAGAATGCTGCGGCCGGCAATGGTGCGCATCGGCTTGTCGCCGCCGCCCATGCGCCGGGCAAGACCGCCCGCGAGCAAAATGCCGGGCGTCGCGGCCATGCCGTCCGGCGCGGGTACGCTGTTCATCATGAGGGGCAGGTTAGCATGACAATCGGAGGCAGCCGATATAAGGCTTTCAGTCAACCCCGCAGGCGTTGCGGTTCTTGGAGCCTGGTGCCGCCTATTTGACGTTCCTGCGCCACAAGCGGCGAACTCGATCCAGGAACGTCAAATAGAAAGCGGCACCTAGAATTATAAATTTGCCAGTGCCCATGACTTTCCGAAGTTCGTAGAAGTGGGTGCTGCGGCGGAATACGAACTGCGGAAAGTGGGCACTGGTATGAAGGTGATCGGGATCGCCGGGTGGAGCGGAGCGGGGAAGACGACCCTGATCTCGCGCGTCATTCCCCTTCTGCGCCAGCAGGGCCTCAGCGTCTCCGTCATCAAGCATGCGCATCACGCGTTCGACGTCGACGTGCCGGGCAAGGACTCCTGGGTGCACCGGCAGTCGGGCGCGGAAGAGGTCCTGGTGTCGTCGGCCAAGCGTTGGGCGTTGATGCACGAACTGCGCGGTGCGGCCGAGCCGGAACTGCCGGACCTGCTCGAGAAGATGTCGCCGGTCGATCTCGTCGTGATCGAAGGTTTCAAGTCCGAGCCGCATCCGAAGGTCGAGGTGTATCGCAAGGCCAGCGGCAAGCCGCCGCTGTTTCCGGCCGACCCCGCCATTGCCGGGATCGCGACCGACACCGCGTTCAAAACCACGCTTCCCGTGGTCGATCTTGACGACATTCCCGCGATAGCTGCGATGATGTGCAAATACGCCGTCCCTATCGCGGACGTTCTGGCCGCACATGTTGGCCGAGGCTGAGAGGGGCTGCCGGAGCGGAATCGGCGATATGATCACGATCATCGTCGCCCCGGACGGCGGATTGTTTCGTGATCGAAAAGGCAAATCGAACGATTGGGGACGCCAATGCGTCGTCCATCCGCGGTTCGCGAACCGCCTGAGGCAATTGGTCGTACCCTTTGGTCAACAGAACTGTCGCGCCGGGCTGCCATCGCTACCTTTTTCCTATCGACACAAGGCGAAGCTTCTGCCCCAATTCTGCGTCATGACGTGCCGCGCCGGGCGCGTGCACCGGGAAATTGTGCAAAGCACAAAGGGAAGCTTTGGCGCTCGCACTGGAAATTCGGCTATTAGGATGATGGGGAACAACAGACATGCTCCGCAAATGGGCTGCTGTAGGGAGGATTGAATGACGACGATCAGCAGCGCCGGAACGGTGCCTGGCAACGGATCTGGAATTCTCGACCGCGAGCACACGGTCGCAAAGGCCGGCTTCAACCGCTGGCTGGTGCCGCCGGCTGCACTCTGCATTCATTTGTGCATCGGCATGGCCTACGGCTTCTCGGTGTTCTGGCTGCCGCTGTCGCGCGCGATCGGGTTAACGGCCTCAAAGTCGTGTCCCGATATTTCGCTGTGGGGCGAACTGTTCACCACGACCTGCGACTGGAGGGTCGCCAGCCTGGGCTGGATATTCACGCTGTTTTTCGTCGTACTCGGTGTTTCCGCCGCCATCTGGGGCGGCTGGCTTGAACGCGCCGGTCCGCGCAAGGCCGGCGTCGTCGCTGCGTTGTGCTGGGGCGGCGGTTTGCTGATCGGCGCACTCGGCGTCTACGTGCACCAGCTCTGGCTCATGTGGCTAGGGGCCGGCATCATCGGCGGTGTTGGCCTTGGCCTTGGCTACATCTCGCCGGTCTCGACCTTGATCAAATGGTTCCCCGACCGGCGCGGCATGGCGACCGGCATGGCGATCATGGGATTTGGCGGCGGCGCCATGATCGGCGCGCCGCTTGCGAACCTCCTGATCAACTACTTCAAGACGCCGACCGATGTCGGCGTGTGGAAGACTTTCGTCGCCATGGGCGTGATCTACTTCGTGTTCATGATGATCGGCGCTTTTGCCTACCGCGTCACGCCCGAGGGGTGGAAGCCGGATGGCTGGACGCCGCCGAGCGAAACCAAGACGATGATCACGGAGCACAACGTTCACCTCGACAACGCGCACAAGACGCCGCAGTTCTGGCTGATCTGGTGGGTGCTGTGCTTGAACGTGTCGGCCGGCATCGGCGTGATCGGCATGGCCTCGCCGATGTTGCAGGAAATCTTCGCCGGCAAGCTGATCGGATTGCCCGATCTCAGATTCAACGCACTCTCGGTTGACCAAAAGGCGATGATTGCCGGCATCGCGGCGGGCTTCGCCGGCCTGCTGTCGCTGTTCAACATCGGCGGCCGTTTCGGCTGGGCGTCGCTGTCGGACTATATCGGCCGCAAGGGCACCTATTACACGTTCTTTGTGCTCGGCATCGTGCTGTATGCGTTGGCGCCGACCTTCGCGGAGATGGGCTCGAAGCTGCTGTTCGTGAGCGCTTTCTGCATCATCCTGTCGATGTATGGCGGCGGCTTCGCTACTGTGCCGGCCTATCTCGCCGACATGTTCGGCACGCAGTTCGTCGGCGCCATTCATGGCCGCTTGCTGACGGCGTGGTCGGCCGCCGGCATCGTCGGTCCGGTGGTGGTGAACTACATCCGCGAATTCCAGCTCGCCGCCGGCGTGCCGCGCGATCATCTCTACAACACCACGATGTACATCCTGTGTGCGATGCTGATCGCGGGCATCATCTGCAACTACCTGGTCAAGCCGGTCGATTCCAAGTGGCATATGAGCGCCGACGAGATGGCCAAACTTCAGGCGGCCAAGAGCGCGGGCGGGGTGCAGAGCGGATCGTACGGCATCGGCAAGGGCGGCCTCGACCTGCCGGCCGCGCTGTTCTGGCTCTTTGTCGGCATTCCACTCGCCTGGGGCGTGTACAAGACGCTCGAAAGCGCCGCCAGGATCTTCTGATCGCAACGATCTTCCCGTCGCGGAACGCGCAATTCGCGTTCCGCGGCGTCTTTCCTCAATCGATAATCAAAGAATTCATCCACGGGGGATTATCATGTTTCGTATCGCCAGCTGTCTCGTTGCCGCGCTTCTTCTCGTGGGTAACGTCTCGTACGTGTCGGCGCAGGACGCCAAGCCTTCGCGGGTCAAGCTTACGATCGCCAAGATCAAGGAGATGAAGGCCAAGTGGCAGCAGAACCGGCCGAAGCTCAAGGTGTGCCGCAAAGAGGTCAAGGCCAAGGGCCTGACCGGCGACGATCGCTGGTTCTATATCTCGGACTGCATGGAGCGCAGCTAGGCTAGCGCTATCTGCCGGCGATGTTCAAACGCCGCAACAGCGGCTTGAGCCAGCCGATCAGCGGATTGCCCTGATTTTCGACGTCGAGTTCGAACTGCTCCGACAACAGGATGGTCGCGCAGGGATGCGGCCGGGAAGTGCGCCGTGCAAAGGCGAGTGCGGAAGCTTTAAACAGGAATGCGCCGCCGATCTCGCCGTTGGCGTCACGGGCGAGCCAGAAGCCGTCGCGGCTCTGGCCGACAAAGAAGGTCGGGATCGACGCGTCGACAACGCCGGGATCGAGCGGCTGAAACGGCGTCTGCAAGGCCTGTAGCCTCGCGGACTGCCCTGAAAATCCCGGATATGTCAGCGGCATGGTGGTCATGGTCTGTCGTGGACGGCGTGACGTTCACGCTCCTGTCGAAGAAATTTCCATCAACCTGTTTCGCCCGAAAGTCCGTAGGAATACGAGAGAGGCCGGCGCGGCATCTCATAGGAAAGGAATAAAGACGGAGGGGTGGCTCACGCGGCCCTTTCCATCCGGCCAAAGCCCCGGCGGCAGGCGGACAGCACCAATCCCTGATGACACCGCACGCCTGCCTCGATCTGAAATCCCATCTGCTGAAGTTTTGCGCGAACACTCAAGCCCGACCCGTTGTCGTCCTCAGCGTCGATGAGCAGAGCGATGGTCGCGCCGGCAGAGAGAAAAGGAGAAATCTCGGTCAGCGCTTTTTCGAGCGATGCCGAGCTGCGATCCGCGAGCAGGGCGATGGCGTGCTGCCGCCGCGGCAGCCAGCTCGTGGAAATCGTGGCCACGCGCATGAAGCCGCGCTGCCTGAGGCCGAGATAGAGCTCCATTCCGCCGCTGCCGGCGATGATCGCGCGTTGCAGATGCGTCAGGCGCGTCAGGGTGATCATCGTGTCGAGAACCTGCGCTTGATCGGAAGCGGAGTGGAGCTGAGCCATAACGTCCTCCTATCGCCTTCGTGCGACGCTTTCAGGCCATCTTACCTGCGCCGTTGACATCAAGTTCGATTTCGCGCGCCAGTTCCACGATCGTCTCGGGACGATGCCCGTTTTCAAAAAGCGCATATTTCACCGCCTGGGCGCGATTGACGAACAGTCCGCCATAAAGGCCGTGTTGTTCCTGGGCGACCCAGTGGCCGCGACTGTTCCTGCCGATAAACGTAATAGTCGATGCAGAGTTGCACGACGGAGGTTCGACGAGTTTCACGTAAGTTATCCTTGGTTCGTGGCGAGACAGGCGCGCGCCGCAGCGTTCAGCCCTTCCGTTCAAAGGCTTCGGAGAGGGAACATGCACGATGCTTGGGTAAGCGCCTGACTCATGCACTCACTATCGGCAGCCGCAGATATGAATTCGAGAGCGGGAGTTGAGTGATCTCATATGAGCGGCATAAGCCCGCGCGGAATCGCGAAGACGGACTTCGTCCGTCGAGGCCGAAAAATGCGGCTAGAACTGCTAAAGCTAGATCGGATGTTCGAAAGCGCAGGCGAGGCAGCACAAAGCCGCATAGGCCATGGCCTCGTCCCAATGATTGAGAGCGGACGAAAGCGGCTCCTCGCGATCGAACATCGCAATCACTGTGCCCAGGATGGCAGACATCCATAGCATCACGGTGAGGCCTCGCTGAAAGCCGATGCCGCCGAGCACAGCGAAGGCGGTGATCGCGGCCATTCGCAAACCAAAGCGAACGATCACCTCCGTCGACTTCGACGTTTGCGTCAGGTTGCGATCGCGGCTTGCGACAAACGGAGGCATGTTAGATTTCCACTACGAAGTCTGGGTCGTTACGTTTCGCTTTTCTTGCAAGGCTCGGGCCAGATTAAGGCCGGGCCTGTGCCAGTCGCGGGCACAATTGGGCAAAGGGTCATTGGAAAACGAGGATGAATTGCACTCCAAAATATAAACGATCCATATATGGCGCGCTGCGGCCGCGCGTCGTTTTGGATGAGCTGATTGCTTCGATCAGAACGGGCGGGACGCAAAACGAAGAAGGTTCGGATTGGCGGGATCGCACCATATGCGAAAGGCCTGTCCGCGCCGTGGTGGCGCGCCCTGCCACGGCATGCGCTGTTGCACCGTCGTGTAATAGGGAGCCGCGTCTTTCGGCGTGACCTCGAGCACCGCCTTGACGAGCCAGCTGCCGATCGGCGCAAACGGCAACTCTTCGGAATAAACGACGCGCGCCGTGCAAGGACGCCATGCATTGGCCGCCGCCTGGGCGTTGGCGGCCGCACCTGACAAGGTCGCGCCAGCCAGCACGATCATCGCCGCAAAAACAGACTTCATGGCTATTCCTGTTGATTTCCGATGATGCGGAAACCGTGATTTTCGCAAACGAGACTGCGTGCCGAGCCCGACAAAATCAAGTTACGGGATGCTTACAGGTCGCTCGATGCATTTGCATTGAACGGCAATCTAATCTTGGGATCGCGCCAACAAGAACTTCGCGATGATCGGCCCGGCCGATATGATCGTTCCGCGTGTGAATCGGCGGACCCTGCGTTTTGACAGATCGGCAGGGCCTACCGGAATCAATGCGGGGGCGAAATACGACAGCTATGAGACGGGCGGGGCAGGACGTGTGGATTCTGAGTTGTTGACATCTTCGGCAACGGCTTGCCCATCGTCCGGGCAAGCGAAGAATATCTGGGCAATCTGTAGCTATCCCCTTGTTCTGACTATTTTTATTATATGAATCTGCTCTAAAACAAATGTTCAATTCGAACAACGCGTAAGGCTAGTGTAAGCGCGATGCTGTAACGCAGCATGACAGAAGGTGGGGCGATGTTGGGGACTTCGGTGTGAGCGTGTTCGGAAACCTGTCAAAATCACGTGCGATTTGGCTCGCCGCGATCGTGGTCGGCGGCATCGTCGTGTTCTGGGGCAGGGGCTTTATCGGGCTGGCTGACGGACAGTCCGGGAAGAAGGAACAAGTCGCCTCGACTGAACCGGTGCGGCCAGCCGCCGATGATCAGAGCGTCGACCTGACGGAAAAGCAGGCGGCTTCGCTCAAGATCGGACCGGTGGCCTCGCGCGATTTTGCGATCCAGAAGACGGCCGTCGGCACCATCGACTTCAACGAGAATCTGCTCGTTCAGGTGTTTTCGCAGTATCAGGGCAAAATCCTCAAGGCTCTCTACAACATCGGCGATGAAGTGAAGGCTGGCGATGTGTTGTTCACGATCGACAGCCCCGATCTGCTTCAGGCGGAATCGACTCTGCTCGCCGCTTCCGGCGTGCTCGAGTTGCAGAAGAAGACGCTGGCGCGGCTTACCAATCTTTTGAAGTCCGGCGGCAGCGCGCAGAAGGACGTCGATCAGTCGACCTCGGACGAGCAGACCGCCGAAGGCAATTTCAAGGCGGCCAAGGACGCGGTGCGCATCTTCGGCAAGAGCGACGCTGAAATCGACCAGATCGTCACCGACCGCAAGGTCGATTCCACGCTGGTCGTGCCGAGCCCGATCGCAGGCCGCGTGGTTGCCCGCAACGCAGCGCCCGGATTTCTGACCCAGCCCGGTGTGGCGCCGCCTCCCTTTACGGTCGCCGATCTCTCGACGATGTGGATGCTTGCCAATGTCATCGAGACCGATGCGCCGGCCTACAAGCTCGGGCAGCAGGTCCAGGTCACGGTGCCGGCCTATCCGAACAAGGTCTTCACGGGACATGTCACGGCGCTGGGCGCGATGATCGATCCCAATACCCATCGCCAGCTGGTGCGCTCGGAAATCGAGGACCCCGAGCATCTCCTGCGCTCGGGGATGTTCGCCAGTTTCGTCATTCGCGTCGGCGATGCCGCGCGCTCGCTCGCGGTGCCGGCCGAGGGCGTGGTGCGGGAAGGCGACGGCACGATGACGGTGTGGTCCACCAGGGATCACCGTCACTTTGTCAAGCGGACGGTGACGACAGGATTGGCGCAGGATGGCTGGACGCAGATTCTGTCCGGAATCTCACCCGACGAGACCATCGTCCAGGATGGTGCGGTCTTCCTGAGCAACAAGCTGTTGTTGGGTGACGCCGGTTAGGCGCTGCCCATCAACCCAGACGGACACGGCGGTACAAGTTGATCAAGTCCCTGCTCGAATTTGGCCTGACGCGCAGCGCGATCATCGTGCTGGGCCTTCTGGTCTTTTGCGCGGCCGGACTCGTCGCATTTTCCAAGCTGAACATCGAAGCCTATCCCAACCCCGCGCCGGTCATTCTCGAAATCACCGCGCAGGCGGCCGGGCTCTCCGCCGAGGAGATGGAGAAGTACTATACGATCCCGATGGAGGTCGGCCTTTACCCGACGCCGGGCGTCGTCAACATCCGCTCGACCTCGTTCTACGGCCTGTCCTTCGTCCGGGTTACGTTCAGATACGGCACTGACTTCTACTTTGCGCTGACGCAGGCCTCGATCAGCCTGCAACAGAACGTCAATCTGCCGGGCAATCAGGTCGCGCAAATCCAGCAATCGAGTCTGGTCGGCGAAATCTATCGCTACCAATTGGTCGGCCCTCCGCATTTCGGCCTGACAAATTTGCGCACGCTGCAGGATTACGTGGTCGCCCGGCGCTTCCTGACGATTCCGGGCGTCGTGCAGATCAATGCCTGGGGCGGCACGACCAAGCAGTTCAACGTCGATGCGGACTTGCAGAAGCTCGAGGCCTACAACATCACGATTCCGCAGCTCGTTTCGGCGCTCGGCAATGCCAACATCAACGTCGGCGGGCGCGAGATCACCATCGGGCAGCAATCGGTCAATATTCGCGGCGTTGGCCTTGTCGATTCCGGCGGCGCCGACGACGTCACCAAGGGCTACAAGGTCCGCGACATCGAGAATGTCGTTCTGACCCAGTCGAACGGTCTGCCGATCCAGGTCAAGGACGTCGCCAATGTTTCCGTCGGCTTCGTGCCGCGGCTTGGCATCGGCGGCCGCGATCACGACGACGACGTCGCGACCGCCATCGTCGTGATGGGACGAACCCAGCACACCAACGACATCATTCCGAAGGTCCAGGCCGAGGTTGCGAAGCTGAACAACGACGGCAGCTTGCCGCCGGGCGTCAAGATCGTTCCTTATTACGATCGCAGCACGCTGGTCGGCGTGACCACGCACACGGTGCTGCACAACCTGATTTTCGGCTGTCTGCTGGTCTTCATCATCCAGTGGGTCTTTCTCGGCGATCTCCGTAGCGCCATCATCGTCAGCGTCAACATCCCCTTCGCGCTGTTCTTCGCCATCATCATCCTGGTCTTGCAGGGCGAGGATGCCAACCTCTTGTCGCTCGGCGCCGTCGATTTCGGCATCATCGTCGATTCCGCCGTGATCATGATGGAAAATATCTACCGGAATTTCCAATCCTCGGCCGAGAGCCGGCAGACATTGCTTCAGCATCTCTCGGAGGGTTATTGGGGCGTTGATCCGACTTCCGCGCACAATCAGGCGCCCGGTACTCCGAAATGGAGCGAGCGGCTGCGTATGATTTTCGTCAGCGCGCTCCAGGTCGACAAGGCTGTGTTCTTCACCGCCGCGATCACCGTCACCGCCTTCGTGCCGCTGTTCACGATGCAGGGCGTCGAGGGTCAGATCTTCGGGCCGATGGCGCGAACCTACGGTTATGCGCTCGCAGGTGCGCTGCTCGCGACGTTTACAGTGACACCGGTTCTGGCCTCGCTGCTGTTGCCGAAACACATCGAGGAGACCGAGACGGTCATCGTGCGGGCGCTTCGCAGGACCTATACCCCGGTGCTGCGTTGGGCGTTGTCCAATCTTCCGGTCGCGGTGACAATCGGCGTCGTCTTTCTAGGTTTGAGTGGGCTTGCGGCGTCGCGCCTCGGCAGCGAATTCCTGCCGGCGCTGGAAGAAGGCAATTTCTGGATCCGCGCCGCGATGCCCTCGACGATGTCGCTCGATGCGGGCACGGCCGTGACCGGCAAGATGCGCGAGATCCTGTTGCGTCATCCCGAAGTGATCACCGTGGTGTCGCAGCACGGCCGTCCCGACAATGGCAGCGACGCCTCGCCTTTTTCCAACGTGGAGTTGTTCGCGCCCCTAAAGCCCTTCGACGAGTGGCCGCCGAACCTCACCAAGGAAAAGCTCACCGAGGAGCTGCAGAAGGAATTTGCGGAGGAGCTGCCGGGCATCGGCTTCAACTTTTCGCAGTACATCCAGGACAATGTCGAGGAAGCACTCTCGGGCGTGAAGGGCGCCAATTCGGTCAAGATCATCGGCCCCAATCTGGAAGTCCTCGAGAAGCTCGCGACCCAGGTCATGGATGAGATGGCGAAGATCCGCGGCGTGGCGGATCTTGGAATCTTCCATCTGCTCGGCCAGCCCAATCTCAACATCAAGATCGACCGCGACAAGGCGGCCCGCTTCGGGCTCAACACCGGCGACGTCAACACCGTCGTTCAGGCGGCACTTGGCGGCACGACCGCGACGACCGTTCTGGAAGGCGACCGGCAGTTCAATCTGGCTGTGCGGCTCGATCCCAAATATCGCTCCAGCATCGACGCGGTTCGCAATCTCAAGGTCGCTTATTCGACCCCGTCGGGCACCAACGGTTACGTCCCCTTGAGCGAGCTCGCCAGCATCACGCTCGATACCGGCGCCTCGTTCATCTATCGCGAGCGCAGCCAGCGCTTCATTCCGATCAAGTTCAGCGTCCGCGGCCGTGACCTCGGCGGCACGGTGGCGGAAGCGCAGGAGCGGGTCGGCAAGGCCGTCAAGCTTCCGAACGGCTATCAGCTCGTCTGGGCCGGCGAGTTCGACAGCCTTCAGGCCGCCAAGCAGCGGCTGATGGTCGTGGTGCCGATCACGTTGCTCCTGATCCTGGTGCTGTTGTACGGGCTGTTCAATTCGCTACGCGACAGCCTGCTGTCGGTCGCCGGCATTCCCTTTGCGATCGGCGGCGGCCTGATCGCACTGTATTTCGCCGGGCTTGATTTCTCGGTTTCCGCCGCGATCGGCTTCATCTCCCTGTTCGGCGTCGCCGTGATGGACGGCATTCTCAACATCACCTATTTCCGCGAGCTTCGCGCGCAGGGCATGGATGTCGCCGAAGCGGTGTTCCATGGCGCCGAGCAGCGGATGCGGCCGATGCTGATGACGGCGCTGTCGGCCGGCGTCGGTCTGTTCCCGGCCGCGATTTCCCACGGCATCGGAAGCCAGGTGCAGCGCCCTCTGGCCACCGTCGTTGTCGGTGGTATGTTCGTCGGGCCGCTGCTGCTCCTGATCGTGGCGCCGGCGCTTCGCAAGATTTTCCTGTCAAGGGACGCCGAGCACGTTGAGACCGCCGGCGAGCCGGCTGCAGTCACCGAAGGCAATCCCGATGGCTAGTACCGCCGATCTGAAGTCCCTGCAGAACAAGCGGGGCATTCAATCAGGGACTTCAGATCGATTAAGCGGTAATAGAATCAATGATGTTGCTAGTGCCCATGACTTTCCGAAGTTCGTGAAGGTGGGTGCTGCAACGGAGCACGAACTTCGGAAAGTGGGCACTAGCGGCATGCGCATGAAATTCCGGTCGGCCACGAGCGGGATCGCGATCGCCGCGATGTCGCTCGCGGTTTCCGCATGCGCGGTGGGGCCTAATTTCCAGCCGGCGGCCGCGCCTGATGTGACCGGCTACGTCAAAGGAAATCTGGCGTCGGCCGATCCGGGCAAAGGACCGCCCAATATTCCCGGCCAGCGATTCCTCAGCGGAGCAGATGTTTCGACGCGTTGGTGGGCGGCGTTCAAGTCCCCGCCGCTGAACGAGCTGGTGAAGGAATCCGTCAACCACAATCCCAACCTGCAAGCCGCCGAAGCCGCGATCAAGGTCGCCCGCTATAACGCGCTCGCCCAGCGCGGCCTGTTCTTTCCACAGGTGGCGGGCAGCTCGACCCAGCAACAGTTCCTGATAGCCAATCCGCAGCAGATACCGCCTATTCCAACGATCGGGCCGCAATCGGAATTCTCGCTGGTCACCAACCAGCTCTCGGTGTCTTTCGTGCCCGATATCTGGGGCGGTAACTTCCGCGCCGTCGAGAATCTGGACGCCGTCGCCGAGCAGCAATTGTTCCAGCTCGAGGCCGCGTATCTGACGCTGACCAGCAGCGTGGTGACGGCGGCGATTCAGGAAGCCTCCTTGCGCGGCCAGATCGAAGCAACCCAACGGATCATCGCGATCGAGAAGCGTCTGCTCGACATTCTTAAACGGCAGCAGGACCTTGGTCAGGCGTCGAAGGCTGATGTGCTGGCACAAGACGCCGCATTGGCGCAGGCCGAAGAATTGCTGCCGCCGCTTGAAAAACAGCTGGCGCAGCAGCGCGATCTCCTGACCTCGCTGGCCGGACAATATGCGGCCGACGAGATCCGGCAGAAGTTCGATCTGGCGCATCTGAAGTTGCCGACCAGTTTGCCGATCAGCCTGCCGGGCAAACTGGTCGATCAGCGGCCGGATGTGCGCGCGGCGGAAGCCAATATGCATTCGGCGGCAGCGCAAATCGGCGTCGCGATCGCAGCCCGCCTGCCCAACATCACCCTGTCCGCCGTTGGCGGGTCGGCTTCGTTCAACTGGGCCACGGCATTCACGCCCGGTACCGGCTTCTACACGCTTGGCGCCGGCGTGACCGCGCCGATCTTCGACGGCCTCACGCTCTACCACAAGCAGAAGGCGGCCGAGGCGGCGCTGGAGCAGGCGGAGGCGCAGTACCGCGCGACCGTGATCACCGCCTTCCAGAACGTCGCCGATGCACTTCGCGCCTTGCAGTCGGACGCGAAGGCGATCCGCGCGGCGCGCCGCGCCGAGGACGCCGCCAAGGCGAGCCTCGACATTGTCGAAAAACAGCTCAACGAAGGCCAGGTCAACCAGCTCGCCGTGCTCAACGCGCAGCAAACTTATTTGACCGCGGCCGTGATCCGCGTGCAGACCGAGGCCAATCGTCTGTCCGATACGGCCGCCTTGTTCATGGCGCTTGGCGGCAACTGGCCTGCCAACTGCACCGTGCCGGATTGGCGTCAATGCACGGTGGGCGACACACCGCCGCCCGCAGCCGACGTTGTGGCAACGGCCGACGCCAAGTAGCGGGGCAGCCGCAACTCAGCTGAGCGTGACGTCCTCGATCCGCGATTGCAGGCGATAGCCGACGCCGGACTCGGTGATCAGAAGCCGCGGACGATTGGGGTCCGGCTCGATGATCTGTCTCAAATCGCGGACGAGAATTCGCAAGTACTGGATGTTCTTCCTGACGCTGTCGCTCCAGATCTCGTCGAGCAACTGATCGTGCGTGACCACGAGACCGAGATGGGTCGCCAGCACGTGCAGCAGCCGGTACTGCTTTCGGGTCAGCTTGATCTGGTTGTTGTTGAGCAGCACCGTGCGATTGACCAGATCGATCGACAGCGGACCGGCGGTCACCACCGGGTTCTCTTTCGCGCTCTTGAAATATCGCCTCAGCGCGGCACGGCTGCGTGCAATCAATTCCGCGATGCCAAACGGCTTGAGAACGTAGTCGTCGGCGCCGGCCTCAAGCAACCGGACCTTCTCTTCCTCGTTCGCTTCGGCCGAAAGAACGATGATCGGAACGTTGGACCATGAGCGGACCAGTTCGATGACCTCCCCGCCGTGACGGTCCGGCAAGCTCAGATCCAGAATAATCAGATCCGGCGCATCGAATGTGGCGGCACGCAGGCCTTCGGCGGCGTCGGCCGCTTCCTGAACGGTGAAGCCGCCGTAGAGCTCGAAGCCGGCACGAATGAACCGTCGTATCTTGGATTCGTCGTCGATCAGCAAAATGAGATTGGTCGGTTCACTCATCGATCGAGGTCGCCTCATTCCCTTCAATCGCGGCCCTGGGCGGATGGATGAAACCACCTGCGCCAAATCCATGGCGTTCGTCATCGGCGTCGAGCAGCGGGGCGGGGGGCAGCGTCAACGCTGCGATCGCAGCCGAGGTGACGTATTTCGGCGGATAGAGATAGGATTCCATCAGCGGCGTGCCGGATGAGGCCGCGTGCCGTTTCAGGATCGCCTTGGCCAGCGATGCAGCTTGCGGATAGGCTGTGCTCCAGCCGGCAAAATTGCTCGCCAAAATTTCGAGCGCGAGCAGGATGGTTGCGATCTGCGTGAAGCCCTCGCTGGACTTCTTGGCGCTTCGGCTCGTCGATGCCTTTTTGAGGAGCTGCCGAAACTCGCGGTGGGTTTCGATGAAGGGACCTAGCCCTGCCCGCCACAATATGTTCGGCAGACTGCCGAAGCCGTGCAAACCGTGATAGCCCTCGATCAGGCTTCGGCACTGGCTGCGCAGGCTCTGGGGCAAAAAATCGAAGCCGGGACTGCTATCGCCGTCTGCAAGCACGTCGTCGCTTGCACCTCGTGCTACCTGAATAACTCCATCCATCGAATCGTTCCGCGCAGGCAATCAATCCTGTTCAACGCGGCGCAGCATAGCGATTCCCCGCATATATCTTCGATTGATGTCGGAGTGCTTTTTCATAGGAAAAAAATATAAGAAGGCTTACGCGTTGCTGACAATGCGCTCGAATGCGTCAAGCCTGCGGTTCTGGGTATTGCAAAAAGGTCTCACCGTTGGAAAAACTTGCGAAGCGAATCGCTGGGGTTAGCAAAAAGGCGCTCGTTCCTCCGGCATCTTCAGCAACGCTCGCAAGCATGCAGCATGAATTTTGTGCGTTTTGGCTTTCGATCGATCTCGACACTATTTTTTTCCAACTAATTGGCACGGTTTCTCCAATCGATCTTCGTCCCAGGCCTGTGAGAGAAATCGTTTGTTAATAAACGCGGAACAAGCGCGCGGGGGCGCGCTGTCCTGCAACAGTTGGGGCGACAACAATGAAAAGAGGTCTTCTGACAGGCGTCGCATTTGCAGCGATGGGCCTGTTCAATGGCGCGCACGCTGCGGACGCCACCACGCCATCGAAAGTGCCCGCTGCGTGCAGCGGCGTCGTCGATCCCTACAAGAACTACGCGTGCCTCGACACCTATCTCGGCACGACATTCTGGGAACGCTTCATCAACTACTACCGGCTCGAGTGGGGCCATGACGCCGCGCCTGCCGATCCAAAGGCGCCTCCAGGACGCCGCGCCGAGTGGCCGGCAACGCCACAAAGCACGCCGCCGATGCCGTTTACCGAATGGCCCTATGGCGGCACGACCAATCTCGGCGTGACGCGGCCATCGTCGGTCGACAGCCCGCTGATGTCAGCGCTCAGCAATACGCCTGTCGGAAGCTGGATGAATGACAACCACCTTCAGGTCTACGGCTGGGTCAATGCTGGCGGCAATCTTTCGACCAATACGGTTCGGGGTGGCAATGCGCCCGCGGCCTATCTCTACAATCCCAACACCGTGCAACTCGACCAGGCGGTCGTCTACATCGAACGTCTGCCCGATACGGTGCAGAAGGACCACATCGACTGGGGCTTCCGTTTGGCGCCGATCTTCGGCGAGAACTATCGCTACACGACGGCCTACGGACTCTGGAGCTATCAGCTCCTGAACGAGAACAAGAACTATGGTTATGACCTGCCGATGGCCTATGGCGAAGTCTTCGTTCCGTGGGTTGCCGATGGCATGCTGATCCGGGTCGGACGCTTCATCTCGATCCCGGACATCGAGGCGCAGCTCGCGCCGAACAACTACATGTATACGCATTCGATGACGTATACGTTCGACAATTACACCAATACCGGAATCGAGGTCACAACCGCGTTGTCGAAGAACTGGATTCTCCAGACGGGCATAGTAGCTGGTACCGAAGCAATGCCTTGGCACGTCGGCGCCACCCTTCCAAACCCGTTCCCGAATCCGCTGTATCCGAATTCGACCTACCTGAAAGATCCGGGAGCGAAACCAAGCTTCACACTCGGCGTTCGCTGGACCAGCGACGACGGGCGCGACAACATCAACGTGGTCGCCGACGGTATCAACGATGGCGTCTGGGGTTACAACAACCTGCAATGGTACGGGTTGACCTACTATCACAAGTTCAATGACCAGTGGCACATCTCGTTCGAGGTTTATAATGGCCATCAGAGCGGCGTGCTGAACCTCAACAACCCCACCGCCCTGAACATTCTCCTTCAAGGCGGGACGCCGTTCTCACCCCAGAACATCCCCTTCAATGCGCCAGGCGCGGCGCTCTGCAAGAGCGCGGCTGGGCTTACCTGCAACGCCGACTGGGACGCCACCACGTTCTACCTGAACTACAAGGCGACGCCGCTCGACAACATCTCCTGGCGGGGTGAGTTTTTCGACGACCTGGAGGGTCAACGAACCGGCACCAGGACGCGATACGTCGAGACCGGCATCGGCTGGCAGCACTGGTTCTCGCCGCAGATCGAGATCAGACCGGAGTTCACCTACTACAGGTCGCTCGATGCGTTCGCCTTCAACGGCAACGCCAACATGGGCATCCCGGCCACTCGCAACTACGCCCTCATTGGTTCAGCCGACATCATTATTCACTTCTGAGGTGACGCAATGTGACGGAAGGCCGTCACACCCTTCACCGGAAAAACAATTCGACAGGGGCTAACAAATGAAACGAATTCTTCTTACCGCAGTCTCTCTGGGGGCCTTGAGTCTGCTGTCACCGGCGTTCGGCGCGGACCTGCCTTACGCCAAAGCGCCGTCGGCCCCGGCAGCCGTCTATGACTGGACCGGCGTCTATATCGGCGGCTTCGGTGGTGGCGGCTTTGGCAACCACAATTACAACAACGCCAACGGTCCCGCCGGCTTTGCCAACTTCACCGTCAACTACGATTCGACCGGCGGCATCGGCGGCGGCGAGGTCGGCTACAACTGGCAGAGCGGCAACTATCTGGTCGGTGTCGAGGCCGACGGCTTCTGGTCCGGCATCAAGGGCAACGACTCCAGCCAGGCGCTGGGCGTTGTCGATCAAACCGACCTTCGCTGGGGCGGCACACTGCGTGCGCGCGGCGGCATCGCCGTCGACCGCTTGCTGCTGTTCTTCACCGGTGGCTGGGCGTTTGGCGATCTCGTCCATACCAGCACCGCACCGGGATTTCCGGTCGATCAATTCACCAACCACCGGAGCGGGCTCGCAGCCGGCGGTGGCATCGCCTACGCGATCACCAACAACGTCATCGGCAAGCTGGAATACCGCTACTACGATTTCGGCACCTACAGCCGGGCTGGCAATACGCTGACGCCGAACGGACAACTGCCATACAACGTGGCCAACACCTACTCCGTGGTCACGCTCGGCATCGACTTCAAGTTCGGCGGTCCGGTGGTCGCCAAGTACTGACCTAGTGGTCCGATTCCAACATTTGCATCCCGGTCTGGCTGGCACCTTTGCAAATGTTGGAATCAAAGGACCACTAGCAAATATGGATTTCTACTGGAGTTTTGGATTTGACATTCGCTTTGCGCATTCCGGGCGACAGGGTAGCGAATGTCAAATCCACTCCACTAGCGCGCAGCGATGGATGAGATGATATTGGGGGCTAACATGTACAGAAACGTGAAGACGGCGCTGACGGGCTTGTTGATGGGGCTTTCTGCCACGGGCATTGCGTCAGCCGCAGACATGCCGCTCAAGGCGGCGCCGCCCGCCGCACCGGCCTACAACTGGACGGGCTGTTACATCGGCGGAAATGTCGGAGGGGGCTGGACCAGG
>Ga0070741_10002616_pt1 | contig 47521 bp, 43 predicted proteins | sample Coa_R1_4_FD_66440 | JGI IMG/M metagenome (GOLD analysis project Ga0070741, IMG submission 66440) | Surface soil microbial communities from Centralia Pennsylvania, which are recovering from an underground coalmine fire - Coalmine... | ecosystem: Environmental > Terrestrial > Soil > Unclassified ... | reverse complement strand
GCCGTTCGCGCCCGTGGCTTCGATCAGGCCGGTATTGGCGGTGACGTTGACCGTGCCGGTGTCAATGCCGAACAAGTTGCCCGAGATGACGCCGGTGGTGATGCCATCGCCAGTATTGCTTACAGTCGCCGTGCCTGTCGCACGAATAGCGGTGCCGCCAAGGCTTTCAATCTTACCGTTATTCGTAACGGTGGCGTTGGTCGCATCGATGCCGAAAAGTATGCCGGATATCTGTCCGATGCTGGTGCCGTTGACGTTGTTGGTCACGGTCGCAGTGTCGGTCACCTTGATACCGGTGCCGCTGGCGTCCGTCGCCTGAATGACACCGCCATTGTTGGTGACGTTGGCGCTGGCCGCATCGATGCCGAAAGCAACGCCAGTTATGCTTCCGATTTTGTTGTCAGTGACATTGAAATTATTCACCACGGTGGCATTGCCGGTCGCCTGGATACCCGCACCGGCGACGCCGGTTGCTTGAATTGTACCACCGTCATTGGTGACATTGGCCGAACTAGACGTGGTGATGCCGAGCCCAAGGCCGGCGATGCTGCCCGTGCTGTGATTAATGATAGTCGCATTGCCCCCAGCATCGATGCCGCGGCCATTGGTATCTGTTGTTGCCTGGATCGTACCGTCATTAGTGACGTTGAGATCGCCGCCGGTAGCGACACCGTCGAGGGTGCCGGAAATATTGGCATTCAACGAATTGGTCACGGTCAGGAGGCCAGAAGCACTGGCTATACCGAAGCCTGTGGAGCCGGTTCCGGTAATTACACCGGAATTTGTCACAGTGCTGTTGTTGCCATTGCCCAGAAAAAACACTCCATCGCTTGGCCCGGTAATAGTCCCAAGGTTATTAACCGTCGCATCTTGGACTGCTATCCCATCTGCCGTGGTCGACGTGACCGTTGCGCCGGTTTGGACATTGATAGTGATGCCCGTTTCTGTCCCCGTACCGAATCCGTTCGGCGGATTTTGATTGGTGATTGTGCCGGCGCAATCGAAGACCGTCGGCGTGGTCGGCGTACACGCCGCCTCAGCGCGGTCACTCGTCACAAATGGCGCCGTCGACAGCAGCAACGCCGCCGCGGCGCGGCGCACGACGGTACTCATCCCGGCACGATTCATCCCCCGGCTCTTCATCCCCCAAACTCCTCCCGCCGCTCAACTGACCGTTCGTTCCACCGCGATATGCTGCCTCGCGCCGCAGCCCAGATTGGCGGCGCGCAGGCGCAGCTGGTGTTTCGCCATTACCGGCTTAGGCAGGAATCTTCACAAGAACTTGGGCGGGAGCGACGGCCGCTTTGCCAGAACCGAAAAAGTGAAATTCGTCGCGCGACCGATGCAAAATTGCGACAGCGCGCGGCATGCGTCACGCGCGTGCATGCGCCTATCATCCGATTGGATGAGGTGGCGCCATCCATGACTTACAAATTTCACTGCATTTTTGACAGCAGCCCCGAGCGCCATTCGCCCGGCGTCATGCCGAAGTAAGCGCGGAATGCCTTGTTGAAATGTGACAGATCGTTGAAGCCGCAGCTGTAGGCAATTTCCGAAATACCGCGAAGCTTCTGATGCGGATCCCGCAAGGCCTTGCTGCACGCGGCGAGCCGGCTCTCGAGCACCCACCTGCCGAACGTCTTTTCAAGTGCCTTGAAACGCAGGTGCAGTGTGCGCACCGAGATGCCCAGGTGCGCCGCAACATCATGCGGCGACAGCTCGCAACGATGCAGATTTTGCCGGGCAAAAGCGAGCATGGCTTCGAGCTGCAATTCCGGTTGCAGACGACCCACCGGAACCTCGGGAGCACTGATGAGCGCCAGCAGGTTGCAGAGGTTGTCGGTCAGCAAGCTCGTCTCTATCTCGCTCAGGTCGTCGGACATCAGATGCACAAGATGGCGCCGCGCGAGATCGAAAAACGGTGAATCGGGATCGAATCTGGTGAGTGATTGGTCGCGCAACCAGGGTGCGCGCCGATGAATCATGGCATGCGGAACGACGGCCATCGCGCGGAGACCTGACCCGCGGCACTCTGCGCTGAAGGGCCTACGGCCGTCGGAAATGCACATGTCGTTGCGCGCAAATCCGAACGACCGATCGCCCTGCCGCATGAAAGTCTGGCCCTGCAGCTGTAGACAGATCATGAAATGATCTGCCGGAGCCCTGTTGATGTCGCGCGCGGTCCGCAGAATTTCGTAGCCTGTGGATTCACATGTCGCGAATCGGAACTGGCCGCTGCTGCGTGCATTGATGCGGGCGGAAAATCGTTGCGCCGCACGCTCCGGAGAAATATTGAAGACAGACTGGCACACGACCTCCCGCCAGTACGAGAAACGCTCGCGTTCATTGATCGCATCGGTCGACCAGGACGTCATGCGGCCTTCGCTCCCACGCCGAATGTCGGACATATCACTGCGGCCTCGATTTGCCGGGAGTCCTTGAGGCGGGCTTGATTTTTCCCCGACCGCGGCCTGATTTTTCAGCGACCCGGGAGAGCCTGCGGTGATTCATGCGCGGGGGCCATCTAGGCCCGTTTTAATGTGGCCGACATCATCCAAATGGTTGACGCCATTGGCGCATCGGATCTGCCACGTGCAAATTCAAGGACATAGGTGGCCGGAACAAGACCGGGCATGGCAGGTTCAACCAGCCGTTTTCCATGGGCGCGGCAATGCGTCCAACGGAGGATAACGGGCCCGGGCCCTTGGTTTCCCGCCTGCACTGGACTATCCGTTGGGCCATGACGGCCCAGTTTCTCGACAAGAAGACCATCGCCGAGCTCACCGCGCGCATGTATATCGACACCGGCGCCGTGCGCTTCATGACCGACAAGCCGTTCATCTTCACGAGCGGCTGGGCAAGCCCGGTCTACAATGACTCGCGCTGGCTGATGTCGTTTCCCGACGTGCGCGCGACGCTGATGGGCTTTGCGGTCCATACCATCGAGCGCGAGATCGGCCGTGACAAGATCGACGCCGTCGCCGGCGGCGAAACCGCCGGAATCCCGTTCGCGGCCTGGGTGGCGGACCGCATGCACCTGCCGATGCAATATGTGCGCAAGAAGCCGAAGGGCTTCGGCCGCGGCGCGCAGATCGAGGGACAATTGCTGCCGGGCCAGCGGGTGCTGCTGGTCGAAGATCTCGCGACCGACGGCAAGAGCAAGGTGAACTTCATCAAGGCGCTGCGCGAGGCCGGCGGCATCTGCGACCACTGCTTCGTGATCTTCTTTTACGATATCTACCCGCAGAGCAGGAAAATCTTCGGCGACCTCGGCGTGACGCTGCACGCGCTCACGACCTGGAAGGATGTGCTCAGCGTGGCGAGGACAAGCGGCAAGTTCGAACCGAGGATGCTGGCCGAGGTGGAGAAGTTCATCGCCGATCCGGCCGGCTGGTCGAAGGCGCACGGCGGCGCGGCGGAAGCCGCGGAGTGACCACCTGGCCATGGCCGGGCTTGTCGCGCAAGCCGGGTTACCCGGCTTGCGGCCGCTGAATTAATTTGCGTAACTCGGATATATCCGAGTTGCGCGTGTCATCCGCGTCTTGCTTTACTCGCGGCTGAAAGACGTGGATGCCCGCGACAGGCGTGCGAAAGCGCGCCATTCTTCGAACGGCCACGCGCGGGCATGACGCAGCACGGGAGGCCTCTCATGGCGAAAGCAAAACGCAAGGCCAAGGCAACCAGGTCAAAATCAAAAACGGCGAAAAAGACAGGCGCCAAGGCTGCGAAAAGCACCACGGCACGCAAGCCGCAGCGCTTCACGGTCAGCCATCATCGCGAGGGGGACTTCGACCAGGGCCTGCGCCCCTATTCCGCCTATCGCGATCTCGGCATCGCGTCTGCGACCAACGGCATGGTGCAGGCGCACGTGATCCGCATGACCAAGCCGTTCAATGCGGCCGAGGTGGCGATCCCGCACTATCACGACGTCGACTTCCAGATGGTCTACGTGCTCAAAGGCTGGTTCCGCAGCGAGTTCGAGGGCGAGGGCGCGCACACGTTCCACGCCGGCTCATGCTGGATCCAGCCGCCGAAGATCAGGCACACGGTGCTCGGCTATTCCGACGACTGCGAGCTGCTGGAAATCGTGCTGCCGGCGAATTTCGAGACCGTGACGCTCAGCTAGCCGCTCCAATGCCCTCCCGTGACATCGAACCGATTTTGTCCCGATTTCCCGGCCCGGTGCAGCTTTTTCCGTCGCGGAAGAAGTGGCTGCTGGTGCTTCTCATCAGCGGAGTGCTGACCCTTGGCGGGGTCTTGATGGTCAAGGACCATGCGCCATGGGGGTGGCCCGCCTTGATCTTCTTTGGACTCTGCACGGTCCTGTCCGCCGTCATGCTGCTTCCCGGCGCGGCCAGGCTCAAGCTTGATGCCGACGGCTTTCAAGTGACCGCCTTTTTCCGGGGCCGCCGCTGGCGCTGGCAGGACGTCAAGAAATTCGAAGCCGTGTCGGTTACTCCGCAACACAGGATGGTCTGTTTCGACGATCCTGCGCAGAAGGGCAGCATGCTCGGGAAAATCAGCCAATCATACGCCGGCCACAACAGTGCGTTGCCCGACACTTACGGTTTCCCGGCCGATGACCTGGCACAGCTGATCACTCAGTGGCGTAATCACGCGCAGCGGCAAGGCTAAGCCAACCGCACCAGCAGCAAGCCTCCGGTCACCATGGCAAAAATGACGGCAGTCGTGCCGAGCACGGTCGTGATGTGCCGCCAGCCGAGGCCGACGATCGTCTTCACCGAAGTGCCGAGGCCAAGCGCGCCGATCGCAAGCAGCAGGCCCCAGGTCGATATTTCCACCAGCACGCTTTTTGCCGGCGCGTAGACAGGCATCCATGAGGGCACCAGCGGCGCCGCGCTGTTGAGGATGCACAGGAGCAGGAAGACGATCGCGAACACCGGCACCGGTACGCGGGCCTCGCCGTGCCGCATGCCCTGCCGCGTGAAATGCCAGCCGACACCGAGCACGAAGGGCAGCAGCAGAAACACGCGGAAAAGCTTGACAATCACGGCCGTGTTGCCGACCGCCTCCGATACCGCGTAGCCGGCGCCGACGACCTGCGCCACGTCGTGGATCGTGCCGCCGAGCATCACGCCGGTCGTCTGCGCGTCGAAACCGAGCGCGATGCAGAGCGGCGGAAAAAAGAGCATGGCCAGCGTCGCGAGCGCGTTGACCGCAACCACCACGAAGGCGACGTCGGTCTGCTTGCCCTTGTAGTCCGGCACGACTGTCGAGGTGGCGAGCGTTGCCGAGGCGCCGCACACCGCCGTGCCGACGCCGACCAGTGCGCCGAAACCGGGGCCGCGGCCGTACCATCGTGCAAAGACAAATCCCGAAGCAACGGTCGCCGCCATTGCCACGATAATCAGAATCGCGGTCTGCGGTCCGAGCGCCGCGATGTCGGCGAGACCGACGCGCAGGCCTAGCAGCGCGACTGCCCAGCGCAGCAGCGTCTTCACGCAAAAATTCATGCCCGGCTGCACGGCCGGCCGCGCTGCAAGCGGATTGAGCGCAATGCCCACGACCAGCGCGATCACCATGCTGGGAATGGGAACGGCCTTCGCCACGAAGGGCGCTGCGATGTAGCCGACCGCCGCGACCGCGGCCGACAGAACAATGCCGGGCGCGAGGGCCGCGGCCATGGCGACCGACGGCCGCAAGGCTTGCAAATTTTCTGCGCTCACGCGGGGTTCCTACTGGCTTGCGGCAACCTTGCTGCCGGCACGGCCGGCCTTGAGGCCCGCGGCGACGGCCGCGGCGATTTGCGAAGGGGTATCGACGACGGTGACGCCGGCCGCTTCGAGCGCCAGGCGCTTGGAGGCATAGCTGCCGGCATTGCCGGTGACGATCGCGCCGGCATGGCCCATTTTCTTTCCCGGCGGCGCGGCGGCGCCGGCGATGAAGGCGACCAGCGGCTTGCGCATTGTCTTCGCATAGGCTGCGGCATCCTCTTCCATGGCGCCGCCGATTTCGCCGACGATCACGGCCGCGTCAGTGCGGTCGTCCTTGTCGAGTGCCTCGAGCGCGTCGCGCGTGGTGGTCCCGAGCATCGGATCACCGCCGATGCCGATGAAGGCGCTCTGGCCAAGGCCGGCGCGCGTGAGATTGAGGCAGACCAGCGTTCCGAGGCTGCCGCTGCGCGAGATCACGCCGACTGAGCCTGCCCTGAACACGCTCGGCACGAAGGCGGGCATGATGCCGACGAAGCATTCGCCCGGCGTCACCAGGCCCGCGGTATTGGGGCCGACGATGCGCGTGCCATGCTTTGCCGCGGCGGCATGCATCGCCATCACGTCCTGCGCCGGGATGTGCTCGGTGAGCACGACCAGCAGCCTGATGCCGGCCTGCGCGGCGGAAACGGCGGCCTCCTTCGCCATCGGCGGCGGAATGAACATCACCGCGACGTCGCCGTTGGTCTTGCCGACCGCCTCGGCGGTGCTTGCGAATATCGGCACGCCGACATGCGTCTCGCCGGCGCGCTTTGGGTTAACGCCGGCGACCACATTGGTGCCGTAGGCGACCATTTTCTCGGTCCAGAAGGTGCCCTGCTTCCCGGTGATGCCGAGCACGATGACGCGGTCGTTTTTACGGACGATCATTGTGCTGCCTTCACCGCCGCCTGGATCGCGTCTTCCATGAAATCGTAGGGCTCGATGCCGAGCTCGCTGCGCACCAGCCTGACCGCCTCCTCTTCGCCGGTTCCGTGGATCGAGAAGAACACCGGCACTTTCGGCTTGAGCTTGTGCCAGGCCTTCACCACGCCGTCAGCCATCACGTCGGTGCGCGCGAAGGCACCGCAGAAATTGATCACCAGGCTTTTCACGCCCGGGTTGGAGAGGACGAGATCGAGCGCGATCTCGGATTTGGTGTAGGCCTCGCCGCCGATCTCGAGGAAGTTCGCAGGCTTGCCGCCGTAGTGACGGATGACGTCCATGGTCGTCATGGTGAGGCCGGCGCCGTTGGCCAGCACCCCGACATTGCCGTCAAGCTGGATCAGCTTGAGGCCCGCCTCCGCCCCGCGCTTTTCCAGCGCGGTCATGACGGCGGCGGCTCCGGATTTTGCAGTGTCCTGCTGGCGGTAGACGGCGGCATCGTCGAGGATGAACTTGCAGTCGAGCGCGACGACACGGCCGTCCCTGAGCAACGCCAGCGGGTTGATTTCAAGGAGCTCGGCGTCGCGCCCGCGATAGGCGGCATAGAGGCGGGCCAGAATGCGCGCGATCTGCGCTTCCGCATCGCCGAGATTGAGGCCCTTGAGCAGGCCGGCAATGTCGGCATCGGATGGCTTGCCGTCGACATCAACAAGAAGCCGACGGATCGCCGAGGGTTTCGCCGCGGCGATCTCCTCGATGTCCATGCCGCCTTCGGTCGAGAACAGAATGAGCGGCTTGCGCGCGGCAACGTCGTGCAGAACGGCGGTATAGAATTCGCGCGCGATCGCCGCCTGCTCCTCGACCAGCACACGCTCGACCGTGTGGTCGCCGATGCGCATGCCGAGGATCTGGCGCGCCGCCTCCCTGGCGTCTTCCGGCCCTGCCGCGAGCCTGATCCCGCCGGCCTTGCCGCGCTTGCCCGCGGGCACCTGCGCCTTCACGACGCAGGGGCCGATATTGGCCGCCGCCATCGCCGCTTCGGCGGCGCTGATGCAGAGCGTGCCGCGCGGCACCGGGATGCCGGCCGGCGTCAGGACGAGCGATTTGGCGGCGTGCTCCTCGAAGTTCATTCCGTCATCTCCGCCCCGAGCCCTGTCGTGGCCTCGTGGCGAGGAGCCGTGCGAAGCACGGCGTCCCGAACCATGAGGCCGCCCCGTCCGTCGAGACGCGACGCTTCGCGTGGCTCCTCAGGATGAGGCGGAGAGCGGCCGCAGGCATCCGTCACTTCCCGTACTTCTTCCAGTAGGCGCCGAACAATTGCTCCTCGCTCGGCTTGTCTTCCGGAATGGTGGTGACGAGATGGGTGATATTGAGGAAGTTCATGTAGTTGAGGTTGTCGGTGATCGAATTTCCGCCCCAGGTGCCGCAGCCCATGCTGAGCGTGAAGTTGAGGCCGTTGTCGAAGCCGCCGCCGTTGCCGAAGGTGTGCGCCTGGTTGATCAGCACGCGCACGACGTCCGACCGCTCGGCCAGCGCTCGGGCGCGGCTCATATCCTTCGTGTGCAGGCCGACCGAATGGCCCCTGCCCTGATGCGCAAGAATCTCGTTGGCGCGCGCGACCGCCGCGTCGAAATCCCTGGCGCGATAGACGGTGAGCACCAGCGAAAGCTTCTCGCTGGAGAACGGAAAATTTCGCCCGACGCCGGTCTCCTCGACCATGAAAAACTTCTTCGCACCGGCCGCTTCCGGCAGGCCGCAGCCGCGGGCAAACACGTCTGCGTCGCGCGCGATCAGCGTGCGGCTGAGCTTGCCGTCGGGCCAGAGCGCGGCCTGGATTTTCGCCTTTTCCGCGCCGGAGGCCATGTAACCGCCGACGCGCTCGAGCGCGGCGATCGCCTTGTCGTAGATGGCATCGACGAGGATCACCGAATTCTCCGACGAGCACGACGTCGCATTGTCGAAAGTCTTGGAGGCACAGATTTTCCGCGCAGCGTCGTCAAGATCGGCGGTTTCATCGACAATGACCGGAACGTTGCCGGTGCCGACGCCGATCGCCGGCGTGCCGCTGGAATAGGCGCGGCGCACGTTGTCCTGCGAGCCGGTGGCGACGACGAGGTCCGCGGCCTGCATCAGCGCCTGCGTCATGTCCTTCGATGCCGGCGGCGGCAGGATCTGCACGAGGTCCTCCGGCACGCCGATCTTCTTCAGCTCCGCGCGCATGTAGTCGACGGTTTTCGCCGTGGTCTTCATGCCGGCAGGTGAGGCCGCGATGACGATGGCGTTGCGGCCCTTGATCGCCATCATCGCCTTGTTGACCGGAGTAGCGCCCGGATTGGTCGACGGCGTGATGGCGCAGACGACGCCGACCGGTTTTGCGTATCTGACGATGCCGCGCGCCTTGTCCTCCTCGATGATGCCGACCGACTTCACCCGCAGGAGATCGCGCAGCGTGCCGAAGGTCTTGCGCTGCTTCTTGACGACCTTGTCGGGAACGTTGCCGAGCTGCGTGTCCTTCACCGCGAGTTCGGCCAGCTCCCTTGCGTGGGCGGGATTGTAAAGCGACCAGGCCAGCGCGGTGACGGCCTCGTCGACGCGCGCCTGGTCGGCATCGGCGAAGGCCGCCATCGCGGCGCGCGCGCGCCGCACCAGCCCGTCGACGACCGCCGTCGTCTTCGCATCGGCTGCCGGTTTCACTGCGACAGTCATGTGTTCGGCTCCATCAGGCCACCTGCTGCGGGCGCATGTCCTCGCGGCGGATGCCGGCAACCACTGTCGGCTTCTTCATCGCGTCGCGGCGGAACGGCTCACCGAGCTCCTGGTTGAGGATCACCTCGATGAATGTCGTCACGCGCTTCTTCTGGTCCTCGCAGGACCTGCGCAGCGCTTCGGTCAATTCGGCCTGCGTCTTAACCGTGACGCCCTTCAGTCCGCAACCTTCCGCGACCTTTGCATAGCTGAGATGCGGATCGAGCTCGGTTCCGACGAAGTTGTTGTCGAACCACAGGATCGAATTGCGCTTTTCCGCGCCCCACTGGTAGTTGCGGAAGATCACCATGGTGATGCCGGGGTATTCCTCGCGCCCGATCGAGCTCATCTCGCTCATCGAGATGCCGAAGGCGCCGTCGCCGGCAAAGCCGACGCAGGGCGTATCCGGATTGCCGATCTTGGCGCCGATGATCGCGGGGAAACCGTAACCGCAGGGCCCGAACAGGCCGGGCGCGAGATACTTCCGTCCCTGATCGAAGGTCGGATAGGCGTTGCCGATCGCGCAGTTGTTGCCGATGTCGCTCGAGATGATGGCGTCCTTCGGCAGCCCGGCCTGGATGGCGCGCCAGGCCTGCCGTGCCGACATGCGGTCGGGCTCGCGCTTGCGCGCATCGGCGTTCCAGGTGGTGCCGGGATCGTCCTCTTCATGATCCATGCTCGAGAGCGTCTGCAGCCAGCGCGATTTTGTCTGATGGATCAATGCTTTGCGCTCCTGACGTCCGGCATTGCCGGCAGATGGTGAGAGCTGCCTGAGCAGGCTCTGCGCCACCAGCTTCGCGTCGCCGCAGATGCCGACCGTCACCGGCTTGGTGAGCCCGATGCGGTCGGGATTGATATCAACCTGGATGATCTTCGCGGTCTTCGGCCAGTAGTCGATCCCGTAGCCCGGCAAGGTCGAGAACGGATTGAGCCGCGTGCCGAGCGCCAGCACCACGTCGGCTTTGGCGATAAGCTCCATCGCCGCCTTCGAGCCGTTGTAGCCGAGCGGGCCGACCGCGAGGGGGTGGCTGCCGGGGAAGCTGTCATTGTGCTGGTAGTTGTTGCACACCGGCGCGTCGAGCTTCTCCGCAAGCGCGACGCAGTCGGGGATGGCATTGCCGAGGACGACGCCGGCGCCGGACAAGATGACCGGGAACTTCGCCTCCGACAGCAGCTTCGCCGCCTGCGCGATCGCCTGCGCGCCGCCCGCCGGCCGCTCGAAGTCGACGATCGCCGGCAGGCTGATGTCGATGACCTGCGTCCAGTAATCGCGCGGCACGTTGATCTGCGCCGGCGCCGAAAGGCGCTTCGCCTTGGTGATGACGCGGTTGAGCACCTCGGCGATGCGCGAAGGATCGCGCACCTCTTCCTGGTAGCAGACCATGTCGCGGAACAGCGCCATCTGCTCGACTTCCTGGAAGCCGCCCTGGCCGATGGTCTTGTTGGCTGCCTGCGGCGTGATCAGCAGCATCGGCGTGTGGTTCCAGTAGGCGGTCTTGATGGCGGTCACGAAATTGGTGATGCCCGGGCCGTTCTGCGCGATGCACATCGCGATCTTGCCGGTCGAGCGCGTGTAGCCGTCGCACATGTAACCGCCGTTGCATTCATGCGCGACGTCCCAGAACGTGATGCCCGCTTTCGGAAACAGGTCCGAGATCGGCATGAATGCCGACCCGATGATGCCGAAGGCATGCTCGATGCCGTGCATCTGCAGGACCTTCACGAAAGCTTCTTCCGTCGTCATCTTCATAGGTATGGATCCTCTTGCGGCCGTATCAGCTCACGACCTCTCCTGGAAAATTCCGGCGAGCTCGGCGGCCGCCTGCCGCAATGCGGGCAGATGCCGCCGCGCCGTCTGTACGTTCATCCGCGCCTCCGGCGCCTGGATTGCAAGCGCCGCAATCATCTCGCCGTTTCTGCCGGACACCGGCACCGCCATGCAGACGACGCCGACGAGATATTCCTCGCGGTCGAAGGACACCTGCTCCCTGCGGATCTGCCGCAGCTCCGCCTCGAGCTGCGCCGCATCGGTGATGGTCGTTGCGGTGAAACGGCGCAGTTCCAGGCTCTGCAGCAGCTGGCGCCGGCGAGCCGCCGATGAGAGTGCAAGATAGAGCTTGCCGATGGCGCTGCAATGCAGCGGCACGCGCGAGCCGGTGGTGTAATGCAGGCGGAGCGGCCAGTGGTCGGCTTCGACGCGGTCGAGATAGACCACCTCGCCGTTGAGCAGCGTGCCGATGTTGCAGGTCTCGTTGAGCGTATGCACCAGACGCCGCAGCACCACGTGCGGCGTATCGTTGCGCATCGACGACGACAGCGCGCCGAACGCGAGATTTGCGAGCTTCGGACCGACGATGAGCCGGCGCCGGCCCGGCTCGCGCGCGAGGTAGCCCTGCGTCACGAACCAGTCGACCAGCCGGTAGGCCGTTGCTTTCGGCAATTTCAGCGAGGTGATGATGTCGAAAACGTCGACCGGCGCGGGCGAGCCGGCCACGTGCTCGAGAATGGCGAAGGAGCGCGCCGTAACGCCGAGTTTCCGGCCCCCGACGCGCCGGGCCGGCGCCTTGAGCGCACGCACGCTGCGCGGCGCGGGTGTTGTGCTCTCGTCAAGTCCAAGATTGGTACGCATGGGTCACCTATGGGTCACCTGACCTCGGTTTGAGCGGTCACAAACCGGCTTCTGATGAGACGTTGCGCGAACGGCAGCAACAGGACGATGATGGTCATTGCGACGATCGTCCCGGAGATCGGACGCGTGAAGAAAATGGTCCAGTCGTTGGAGAAGCTGATCATGGTGTTCATGAACGCTTCCTCGGCGATCGGACCGAGAATGACACCGAGCACGAGCGGCGCGACCGGAAACTTCAGCCGCTCGAAGCCGTAGCCCAATATGCCGAAGCCGATGATCAGCCACAGGTCGGTGATGTTGTTGCGGATCGACAGCGCGCCGATGAAGCACAGGATCAGCACGTAGGCCGACACGATCGCTTCCGGAAAATCGAGGATCTTCACCAGCGGCCGGATCGCGAAATAGCCGATGGCGCACATCAGCGCGAGGCCGAGGAACAGCGAGGCAAACACCGTGTAGACAAGCGGCGACGAGGTAACCAGCACCTGCGGCCCGGGCTGGATGCCGTGCAGCATGAAAGCACCGAGGATGACGGCAGTCGCGCCGCTGCCCGGAATGCCGAGCGCAAGGAGGTGGACCATCGCGCCGCCGACCGAGGCGGTGGCGGCGGCCTGCGGGGCCACGATGCCTTCCGCGACGCCGGTGCCCATCTGGTCCCTGCGTTTTCCGAAGCGCGCCTCGATGCCGTAGCTGACGAAGGATGCGATGGTGGCGCCGGCGCCCGGCAGCAGCCCGATCAGATCGCCCACCACCGAAGAGCGGAAAAACATGGCCTTGATGTCGTTGAGCTCCTTCAGCGTCGGCAGTTCGGTGCGCGCGTTCGAGATCTTGTCGAGGGGCTTGGTCGCAAAGCCCGTTTCCAGGCGCGTGAGCACCTCGCCGACACCATAGGCGCCGACCATCACCACCAGAAACTCGATGCCGTCGGCAAGAATCGGCGAGCCGAAGGTGAACCGATACGCGCCGTAGATCGGGTCGGTGCCGACCGTGGAGATCAGGATGCCGACGCTCATGCTGATGAAGGCGTTGGCGAGCGAGCCCTTGCCGATCGCCACCACGCTGAGCAGGCCGAACATCACGATCACGAAATATTCCGGCGAGGAAAAGCGCAGGGCGAATTTCGCGAGCGGCTCGGTGAGCGCGACCATGACCACGGCGGACAACAGGCCGCCGCCGAGCGCAGCGACAAGCGTCCAGCCGAGCGCCTTGGCCGGCCTGCCCTTGCGGCCCATGGTGTAGCCGTCCCACAGCATCGGCACGTCGATCGGCTCACCTGGGATACGGAACAGAATCGCGGTGAAGGCGCCGCCGTAGGTGCCGGACACGTACATCGCCGTGAGCAGCACGATCGAGGCCGTCACGTCCATCTTGTATGTGAAGGGCAGCGCCAGGGCGACCCCCATCACCAGCGTCAGTCCCGGCAGCACGCCGATCAAAAGGCCGATGACGATACCGATCAGCAGCATCGACATGTTGAGCGGGGTCAGGCAGTGCACGAACCCGTGGGCGAGTTGCATGAGGATGTCGATCATGGCCTCACCACAGGCTCGGGATCGCGAAAAAAATGTCGGTCGCGCGATCGAAAGGCGGGATGCCGCGCGGCAGCGAAACGTAGGCGACGCGAAGAAACAGGACGCCGCAGAAGATCGTCACCACGCCGCTCGTGCCCCAGATGGCTCTGTGCGCGCGATAGCCGCCGACGTACATGAAGGCCGCGAGGAACAGGAACGTACCGAGGATGAAGCCGAGCACCGGGACGAGCACGGCATAGATCGCCATCAATACGATGCCGCCGACCAGAAGCCGCGGGTAGATCGGCTGCTTGTCCTCCGTGTCGGGCTCGCGGTCGAATGCTTCGAGAAATCCGGTGGCATCCCTGTTTCCCACGATCAGGCGGCGCGACAACTCGAACAGGCAGGAGCCGCCGAGCAGCAGGATGGCAAGGCGCGGCCACGCCTCCGGCCCGAGCTCTCCCGGCCGCGGCGCGTAGACGATCGTGCCGGCATAGAGATAGAGCGCGACCGCAATGAGAAGCCCGCTGGCGTAAGGCAGGACCGAGCGAAAGAGTGTTTTGTCCAACGGCCCTACTCCGTTCGTCCCCGCACTCGGGTCCGGCCTTCGGCTGGCCCGGGCACAGGCCCCCGCTGGGACCCGGGGCAGACATTTGCTGTCTCAAAAACGCCGCTTAATCCCCGCTTGCGCGGGGATGAGCGGAATTCGGGACAGCGCACGGCCAACATGGCGTTCGTCAGTTCGTCGCCATCGTCTTCTTCATGTCGTTGAGCTGCTCGTTGACGAAGGCCGGCGCCTTCGAGGCGTCCTCGAAGCTGTTCGGATCGGCGAACTGATCCTCGAGGAACTTCTTGTACTCGGGCGATGCGTAGACCTTCGCCAGTGCATCCGAGAGCTTCTTGACGACGTCGGGCGGCGTGCCGGCCCGCACGACGATCGAGCGGAACTGCGGCAATGCGACCTTGTAACCGAGTTCGTAGGAGGCCGGCACATCCTTGAAAGCCGGCAGGCGCTTCTCCCCGAACAGCAGGATCGGCCGCATCTGCTTGCCGTTGAGGAACTGGGCGACGTCGCCGGCCTGCTCATAGAGCGCGTCGGCATGGCCGCCGAGGATCGAGACATAGCGCTCGCTCGGCTTGGAGAACGGTACCTGCACCACCTTGATGCCGGCGCGGTCGAGCACCGTGAGCGAGAAGTCGTCGACGCTGCCAAAGCCGAGCGTTGCGACCTTCAGCTTGTTGGGATGGGCCTTGGCTTCCTTCGCGAAATCGTCCCAGGTCTTGAACGGACTGTCCTGCTTCACGAAGATGAACGACGGCCCTTTGATCATCACCGCCACCGGTGTGATGTCGTTCATGGTCCAGCGCGGGCTCTTGCCGGCGAGCAGCGCGTGGCTGTCGGCGATGTAGACCGCCATCGAATAGCCGTCCGCGGGCGCGGCGAGCAGCTTCGCCATGCCGGTCGCTCCGGTGCCGCCCGGCACATTCACCACCGGGATGCCCTGGCCGAGCATCGGCTCCATCAGCTTGCTGATCAGACGCGCGAGCTGATCCGCGCCGCCGCCCGGGCCCCACGGCACGATCAATTCAATCGGACGCTCGGGATAACCGGCGGCCCCGGCATTGCCGCCGAAGCCGGTGCCGAACACCACCGCCGCGATCACGGCGGCGCTTCGCATGATCGAGCACATGATCGAACCCATGGACCTCATCCTCCCTGCCTTCGGCCGCCGCGTTGATTGCACCCGCCCGCGGCCGTGCCCGGCGGGACATCTCGTCCGGCTTATGCCTGCCGGCCGGTTCGCCGGGCTGTGCGCGCTGCGGCGAATTCTCGTTATTTGAGACTGGCGTTCTCAATACGATAACAGAAGGTGTCAGACCCGCAATGGAGAATCCAAGGCGTTTTGTCCCGCCTTTCGGGAAATCGATTCCAGTAACGCGCGGCAACGGGGGATTTTGGTTTTCCGCTCAGCGCTTCTCGATCGGCACGTAAGCGCGCGCTTCAGGTCCGTTGTAAAGAGTGAGCGGTCGCAGCAGGATGTTGTTCTCCAGCTGTTCGAGTATCTGCACCGACCAGCCAGGCACGCGCCCAATGGCGAAGATCGGCACGAACAGATCGCGCCTGATGCCGAGCAGGTGATAGACGACGCCGGAATAGAAATCGACGTTCACGTTGACACCGTGGCGCGCATACGGCGCCATTGCCGCAACCACCGCCTGCAGGATCTCAAACCATCTCGGCTCGCCCATCTCCTTCGACAACCGCTCGACACCCGCACGCATGTGACGCGCACGCGGATCTTCCGCGCGGTAGACGCGGTGGCCGAACCCGGTCACCGGTATCCCCGCGTTCCGCTTCTCCTTCACGTAAGCGGCCGCGCGCGAGGGATCGCCGATTTCCTCGGCCATTTTCATGACGTCTTCCGCGGCACCGCCATGAGCGGGCCCGGACAGCGCCGCAATCGCCGCAACGATCGCCGCGTGCAGGTTGGCCTCGGTGCCGATCACGACACGCGCCGCAAACGACGATGCATTCGAGCCGTGCTCGGCATGCAGTATGAGATCGCGGTCGATGAGCTGCGCCGCGTTCGCGCCAGGTTTCTTCCCGGTCAGCATGAAGAGCAGGTTCGCGGCATGACCGAGCGTCTGATCGGGTGCGACCGGCTCCTGCCCTTCGCGGATACGCGAATGCGCGGCAACGATCATCGGCACCTGCGAGGTCAGCCGCACCGCCTTGCGCAGGGTTGCCGCCCGCGAATTGTCGGCCACCTCCGGATCGAATGCGGACAGCGCGGATGCCGCCGTGCGCAGCACATCCATGGGGTGCGCCGCCTTGACGATGCGGATGATATCGAACACCGGCGTCGGAAGTTGCCGCGCCGCCTTCAGCTCGGCGTCGAAGTCCGCGAGCTGCTGCCGGCTGGGCAATTCGCCGTTAAGCAGCAGAAAGGCCGTTTCCTCGAAACTCGAGTGCTCGGCGAGGTCGTGGATGGAATAGCCGCGATAGCGAAGCTCACCCGCTTTTCCGTCAATGAACGTGCAAGGCGAGCGGTCGAAATAAACGCCTTTGAGGCCGCGTTGAATCTTGATCGCTTCGGCCGTTTCGGTCATTGATGCCCTCGTTACCGACTGTTCTCACGCGGTGAGAAGCATGGATCTGCTTGATCGGCTGCTTGATAACGCACGGCGGCGCAATCGCAAAATCGTTTTGCCGGAAGGCGATGACGCGCGCATCGTTATCGCCGCCGCGCGCCTGCGAGCCGAGACGCTGGCGCAGCCGATCCTTCTCGGCACACGCGACGCCATCGACGCAATTGCCCGCCGAGAGAAAGTCTCACTGGACGGGATCGCCGTCGTCGATCCCCGCAACGATGCGCGCCTGCAGGATTACGGCGCGGCGCTTGCACGCGCGCGTGGTTCAATGACCGCGACAATGGCAACGCGGCTCGTCGGGAAGCCGCTTTATTTCGGCGGCATGATGGTACGGCAGGGCGATGCGGATGCGATGGTCGCCGGCTGCGCCAACCCGACGCGGCGCGTGATCGAGGCAGGCCTGATGACCTGCGGCTTGGCGGACGGAATCGCCACCCCCTCCAGCTATTTTCTCATTGTGGTGCCGAGCTTTCTCGGCAACGGCGCGAAGGCGCTCGTTTTTGCCGATTGTGCCGTCAACGCCGACCCGGCGGCCGGCGAACTTGCGGACATTGCGGTCGCCTCGGCACGCAGCGCGCAGGCGCTGCTCGGCGAGACACCCCGCGTCGCGATGCTGTCGTTCTCGACAAAAGGCAGCGCCCAGCACGCGCGCGTCGACAAGGTGCGCGAGGCCCTTGCCATCGTCCGGCAGCGCCAGCCGGGTCTTGCGATCGACGGGGAATTCCAGGTCGACGCCGCGCTGGTGCCGGACGTTGCGAAAAAGAAGGTGAAGGAGCAGAGCGCCGTTGCCGGTCGGGCCAACGTGCTGATCTTTCCCGATCTCGATTCCGGCAACATTGCCTACAAGCTCACACAATGGCTGGGCGGCGCCCGGGCCATCGGGCCGTTCCTGCAGGGCTTTGCAAAGCCGATCAGCGACCTGTCGCGCGGGGCAAGCGCCGACGACATCGTGATGACCTGCGCGGTCGTCGCCGCGGGCTAGTTCTCGACATCGTCGTCTGACAGGACGCGCAAGGCGGCGCCATCGACGTCGCTGTATTGCCCGCTCTTGAGCGCCCACAGGAAGGCAAACAACCCGGCGAGCCCCAGACCGAGTGCGGTCGGCACCAGATAGACCAGAACGTTCATTTTTGTCCTCCCGGCGCGCGGCCGGCGCGCAATGCATTGAGCGTCACCAGAAGCGAGGATCCCGACATCGCCGCTGCGGCGATCAGGGGCGTGACGGCGCCGGCGATGGCGACCGGCACCGCAATCGCATTGTAGATTGCGGCGAGCCACAGGTTTTGCGTCATCAGCGTACGCGCGCGCCGCGCGGCATCGATGGCGTCGAGAACCGGCGCAAGCTTTTCGCCGAGGAACACAGCGTCGGCGTGGGCCTGCGTCAGGTCGGCGGCGGAAATCGGCGAGAGCGAGACATGTGCAGCCGCGAGAGACGGCGCGTCATTGAGGCCGTCACCGACCATCAGCACGCGGCGACCGGAACCCCTGAGCGTCTCGATGTAGCCGATTTTGTCCGCAGGTTTCAGGCCACCGCGCCAATGCGCGATGCCAAGCACCCGCGCGACAGGTGCGACAGCATCGGCGTGATCGCCGGAGAGAATGTGCAGATCGAGCATGCGTGCGCGCAGTGCATTGACGACGTCGATCGCATCGGCACGAAGTTTCTGGGTGATCGGGATGACGGCAAAGCGTCCACCATGGCGGAAGCAGATCGTCGATGCGTGCACCGCGTCCGGCGCCATCACGTCGCAGAATTGCGGACTGCCCAGGCGCGCCTCGATGCCGTCGATAAGCGTGCGCACGCCCTGTCCAGGCTCCTCCACTGCGCCGTCAAAGGGTACGCGCGCAATGGCTTCACGCGACAGGGCGACCGCAAGCGGATGGCGGCTCGACAGCGCAAGACGCGCCGCCATTTGCAGCAATTGGGGGTCCAGCGCGGCGGCATCGACCACGCGCGGCTCGGGCAGTGTCAGGGTGCCGGTCTTGTCGAACACAATCGTGTCGACCTCCGCCAGACGCTCTATTGCATCGCCGGCATTGAGAATGACGTTCGCGCGGAACAGCGCGCCCGAGGCGACCACCTGCACCGCCGGAATCGCCAGGGCCAGCGCGCAGGGGCAGGTGATAATGAGTACGGCGATCGCGGTGATGACGGCGTCGTGAATGCCCGCACCGGCGATCACCCAGCCGGCGAAGGTCAGCGCCGCCGTGAGATGCACGACGGGCGCGTAGATGCGCGAAGCGCGGTCGGCAAGCCGCATGGCGCGTGATTTCGCGCTCGCGGCTTTTTCCAGAAGCTTTTCGATTTCGTCGATCAGCGCGGCGCCGCCGGCAGCGGTCACGTTCAACGTGAGCGCGCCGGAGTAGTTCATGCTGCCGGCGTAGACGGCGGAGCCCGACATCACGGCGCGGCGCGCCGTTTCACCCGTGATCAGGCTTTCATCGAGTTCGGACCGGCCGCCGAGCACGATGCCATCGGCCGGAACCCGCTCGCCCGGCTTCACCAGCACCCGGTCGCCTGTCCTCAGCGCAGCCGACGGCACGCTGACGATCTCGCCGCCGTCGAGCCGGTGCGCATTTTCCGCCTTCAGCGCCGCCAGGTTGCCGGCGACCGCTCTCGTCTTGCGGCGCACGGCATGGTCGAGAGCGCGGCCGACCAGCAGGAAGAACAGGAGCATGATGGCAGAGTCGAAATAGGCATGCTCGGCGTGATTGACGGTTTCCACGAGCGACATGCCGAGTGCAAGGATCACGCCGAGCGAGATCGGCACGTCCATGTTGAGCGAGCGTGACCGCAGCGCGCGCCAGGCGCTCGCGAAAAACGGCCGGCCCGCGTAGGCCGCAGCCGGCAGCGCAATCAGCGCCGAGGCCCAATGAAAGAAGTCGCGCGTCTCGGGCGTGATGTCGGTGACGTTTCCCGACCAGACCGACACCGACAGCAGCATAATGTTCATCGCCGCGAAGCCGGCGACCGCAAGACAGCGCGTGAGGCGGCGGGCCTCGGCCGCCTCCTGTTGCTCGGCGCGCATCGGCACGAACGGGTGACCGTGATAGCCGCCATCTTCGAGCGCGCGCAGAATTGCCGCAGGCTTCGTGAGCCCCGGCGACCATGCGACGTGCAGCCGGCGGTTGGTGAAATTCAGCCGTGCCTCGGTCACGCCGGGGACGCTTTTGACCGCGTGTTCGATGCGGCCAATGCAGGCACCGCAAGCGATCCCTTCAACCGCAAGCTCCATGCCGAGCGTACCGTCCGCCATCGGCCTGGCATAATGCGAAAGATCGAGCGTCTCGGTCATAACCGACCCATGACTCGCTTATGGCGAATTCAGCATCACTCGGCTGCGCGAACGGAAGACGCGCGCATCGTTCCGGTAAAGATCGACGATGAGCTCCCACTGGCCCGGCTCCGCCTGCGTCACGCCGTGGAAGCGGCCGGCGGACATATCGTCAAGCACGATAAGATGGTCGCGCCGCTCGTCCGCCGGATGCGCGAGCCGTGCCTCTGCGGTGAGGCCGCCGACGGGAAGGCCGCCGGCGTCACGCACGGAAATATCGAGAGCGGCCTTGCCCGCGCCGTCACGCGAAAGCCTGCCGTTGACCTGCCAGTGCAGCGCATCCTGCTGCCCTGCCCTGGCGACGTCCTGTCCAAACATCAGTCCCGCCTTGTAGGAACTGACGGTCTGCACGCCTCCGAACGTGGACATCGCGGCCTTCACCATCACGGCATTGACCGCAAAGACAACTCCAAAGAACCCGAGCAGGCAGAACAGGACATGCTTGCCGGTCAATTCGCGGGGTTTACCGGAATCGCGCATCGTTGCTCTCCCCTCACGATCCGAAGAAGTGATCGCGCATTTCGGCCACCTCGCCCGAATCGATGTCGATCAGCCGGAAAAGAATCGACGACGACGGCGGCGGAGGGGTGGCACTGTAATCGGTGACGACCACGCGGACTTCCTTGGTCTGATCCGGACCGACGGTGACAAGCTGACGGCCGTCCGCGCGTGGCGGCAGACCGACGAAATCGACGAGCGTCGATGGCAGCCCGTCGACGCTTACGATGAAGTCGCGGTACTTCAGCCGCTTGTTGACGATCCGGATCGTGTAGCCGTTGCGCACGGCGCCGTCGGACAGCCGCACGTACATCGGGTTGCGGTCGTGGATGACGCTGATCCCCTCGCTGTCGCGGGTGGCGAGCGTATACAGCATGATGCCGCCGACCACCGTGATGATGCCCGCGTAGAGAGCCGTGCGCATGCGCACGAGCTTGTAGAATGGCTTCTTTCCCTCAAGCCGCTGCTTGATGTTGAGGTCGGTGTCGTAGGCGATCAGGCCTGTCGGGCGGCCCAGCTTGCTCATGATCGCATCGCAGGCGTCAATGCACAGGCCACACTGGATGCAACCGAGATTGGCGCCGCCGCGGATATCGACCCCGGTCGGGCAGACGTGGACGCACTGCAGGCAGTCGATGCAGTCGCCGGCTGGCTGGCCCTGCGCGCGCAGTTGCTCGGCTTTCTTGACCGAGCAACGCGGCTCGCCGCGGTCATAGCGGTACGTGACGTTGAGCGCATATTCATCGGTGAGCGCCGCCTGAATGCGCGGCCACGGGCACATATAGAGACAGACCTGCTCGCGCATATGCCCGGCGAGCGCATAGGTCGTCGCCGTGAGGATGCCGATCCATGCATAGGCGATAAACGGGGCCTGCCGCGTTGCAAGATCCTTCACCAGGGCAGGCGCGTCGGCGAAATAGAGAACCCACGCGCCGCCCGTCCACCAGGCGACGATCAGCCACAGGAAGTGCTTCACGGCCTTGCGGGCATAGGTGCCGGCCGTCCATGCACGCGCGTCGCGCTGCATATGCTCGCGCCGGTCGCCCTCGACGAACCGCTCGATGGCGAAGAACAAATCCGTCCATACCGTCTGCGGGCAGAGATAGCCGCACCAGATGCGCCCGGCGACGGCATTCATCAGGAACAGGACCATCGCCGCCAGGATGAGCAGGCCGGTGAGGTAATAGACCTCCTGCGGCCAGATCTCGATGAAGAAGAAGTAGAAGCGGCGGTTGGGGAAATCGATCAACACCGCCTGCGACGGCGCGTTCGGCCCGCGGTCCCAGCGCACAAACGGAAGCAGGTAATAGATGCCGAGCGTGACCGCCAAAGCGGCCCACTTGATGGTGCGAAACCTGCCGTGCACGCTCTGCGGATAGATCTTGCGGCGCGGCGCATAGAGCGGAACATCGTCCTCCGGCGGCGCCCCTTCGGCTTCCACCTCCTTCACCAGTTGCGCGAGAGCCGGCGCACCCGGCGCCGGCTGATCGAGCGGCGTGGTGACGAGCGCGGTCATTTTTCTCCGCCGCCGAGCGTGTGAACATACACGGTCAGCGCCTTGATCGTCGGCTCGCTCAGGCGGCCGCCCCAGGCCGGCATTACGGCGCCGCGCCCGTTCTGGATGCCCTGCACGATGGTCGCCTTGTCGGGCCCGTAGAACCAGATCTTGTCGGTCAGGTTCGGCGCGCCCATCTCGCGATTGCCCTTGCCTTCGGCGCCGTGGCAGACCGCGCAATTGTCGGCGAAGACCTTCTTGCCGAGCGCAAGATCGACACCGGCTTCAGCCGGAAGCCCGGACAGGGAGCGGACAAAATCGGCGACGGCCGATATCTCGTTCGGTTTCAGGATGTTGTCACGGCCAAAAGCGGGCATGCTGCCGGCGCGGGCCCGGCTGTCGCCTGAACGTGCGCCGTAGCGGATGGTCTGCTCGATGTCGGTGAGCTTGCCGCCCCACAGCCATTCATCGTCGTTGAGATTGGGATAGCCTTTGGCTCCGCCGCCGCCCGCGCCGTGGCACGGTGCGCAATTGTCGGCGAACGCGACACGGCCCTGCGCGCGGGCAAAATCGAGCAGCTGCGGGTCGGCGGCGATCTCGGCAAGCGAAGCGCTTGCGAGTTTGTCCATCATCGGACCGCGTTGCCGTTTGAGCGCATCGAGATCTTCGACCAGAGCGGCTCGCGAGTGGTAACCAAACAGTCCTTGCGTCGAATTGGTCAGCAACGGCCAGGACGGATAGACGATCCAGTAGCCGATCGACCAGACAATCGTGAGGTAAAACAGCCACAGCCACCAGCGCGGCAGCGGGGTATTCAGCTCGCGCAATCCGTCCCATTCATGGCCGGTCGTTGCGGTGCCGGTGAGCGCGTCGATTTCCCTGTGTTCTTCAGCCACCGTCAGTCCTCCCGCAGCGGAATGCGCGCTGCTTCCTCAAATTGCTTCCTGCGCGAAGGCCAGAGCGCATAGACAAGCACCAGCAGGAAGACGACGACGAAGTAGGCGAGGCCCCAGGTCTGGGCGAACTCGGCAACGGCGCGGTAGGTCGGATCCATGGCATTCACCGGATGTTGGCTTTGTCGTCGTATAGCTTGAAGTCGATCTGCGTCCCGAGCATCTGCAGGTAGGCAATCAGTGCGTCGGCTTCGGTGATCCGTGCCGGATCGCCGTCGAAATCGCGGGCGTTCGCCTTCGGATAGCGCTTCGCCAGGTCGACCGCGTCGGGACTGTCGTTGGTCGTCTGTGTAACCACGTCTGCAGCCGCATTGGCGATCATCTCTGCCGTATACGGAACTCCGAGAAGAGCCTGCGCCTTCAGATCATCACCGATGCGTGCGAAATCGAGGTCGGTCTGGGCCAGCCAGGAATAGTCCGGCATGACCGAACCCGGAACGACCGAACGCGGGCTTCTCAGATGATCGCGGTGCCACTCGTCGGAATACTTGCCGCCGATGCGCGCAAGGTCGGGCCCGGTGCGCTTGCTGCCCCACTGGAACGGCCGGTCGTACATGCTCTCCGCGGCCAGCGAATAGTGGCCATATCTTTCCACCTCATCGCGCAGCGGCCGGATCATCTGCGAATGACAGAGATAGCAGCCCTCGCGCACGTAGATGTTGCGCCCGGCAAGCTCAAGCGGCGTGTAGGGCCGCACGCCGTCGACCTTCTCTATCGTGTTTTTCAGGTAGAACAGCGGCACGATCTCGACGAGACCGCCTATCGCGATCACGATCAGGATACCGATGACCAGGATGATCGAGTTCTTCTCGAGGATAGCGTGTTTCGACCAGAGTGACATGGACGCCCTGCCTATTCTGCCGGAACCAGTTTCGCGCTTGCGGGCGCAGTGGATACCTCCGCGTTCACGGTCTTCCAGAGATTGAAAGCCATCAACAATGCACCGGCGAGGTACAGGACACCGCCGAGCGCGCGGATAAGGTAGAAGGGATGCATTGCTTCCACCGTCTCCACGAAGGAATATTCGAGGAATCCGAGGCCGGTGTATGCGCGCCACATCAGGCCCTGGAGAATTCCCGACACCCACATCGCGCTGATGTAGAGCACGATGCCGATCGTCGAGATCCAGAAGTGCCAGTTGACGAGCTTGAGCGAATAGAGTTGCCGGTTCCACAGCCACGGGATCAGGCAGTAGAGCGCGCCGAACGAAATATAGCCGACCCAGCCGAGCGCGCCGGAGTGCACATGGCCGATCGTCCAGTCGGTGTAATGCGACAGCGAGTTGACGATCTTCACCGACATCATCGGACCTTCGAAGGTCGACATGCCGTAGAAGGCGACCGAGACCACCATCATGCGCAGAACCGGATCCGTGCGCAGTTTGTCCCACGCGCCGGATAGCGTCATGATGCCGTTGATCATGCCGCCCCAGGACGGCATCCACAGCATCACCGAAAACGTCATACCCAGCGTCTGCGCCCAGTCGGGCAGCGCGGTGTAGTGCAGGTGATGCGGGCCCGCCCAGATATAGAGAAAGATCAGGGCCCAGAAGTGGATGATGGAGAGACGGTAGGAGTAGACCGGCCGCTCGCAGCGTTTCGGGATGAAGTAATACATGATGGCGAGGAAGCCGGCGGTGAGAAAGAATCCGACCGCATTATGGCCGTACCACCACTGCACCATCGCATCCTGCACGCCCGACCAGACGATGTAGGATTTCGGCGAGAACAGCGACACCGGTACCGCGGCATTGTTGCCGAGGTGCAGAACCGCAATCGTCACAATGAATGCAAGATAGAACCAGTTAGCGACATAGATATGCGGCTCTGTTCGCCGCATGATCGTCCCGAGATAGACCAGGAAGTAGACGACCCATACGACCGTGAGAAAGAGGTCGGAGTACCATTCGGGCTCCGCATATTCCTTGGACTGGGTCACGCCAAGCAGATAGCCGGTGCCGGCGACTACGATGAAGAAGTTGTAGCCGAGCACGACGAACCACGGCGCGATCTCGCCGGCGAGCCGCGCGCGGCAGGTTCGCTGCACGACGTAGAATGACGTCGCGATGAGAACGTTGCCGCCGAAGGCGAAAATGACGGCGGACGTGTGCAGCGGCCGCAACCGACCGAAGGTTGTCCACGGCAGATCTAAATTCAGGGCCGGGAACGCGAGTTGCAGCGCTATGATGAGCCCGACGGTGAAGCCGGCGACGCCCCAGAATACAGCCGCCACGGCGGAGAACTTCACCGGGCCCATATTGTAGTTTGGCTTGCCGTCGATGGTCAGCGGCGGCGCTTCGGCCGGACGCTCGAAGTAGCGGTTCAGGATCGCGAAGACGGCCGCGACGCTCGCGGCGCTGAAGAGATAGGCATGAAACGCATATTCGGGCGTGTATGCCTTTGCTGCGACCACAATCGAGAGAAATGCGAGGGCGGTGAACGTCAGTGCCGAACCGCCCTCCCCGATCGTCATTGTTTTTTGGTGAGAAGGCGTGTTCGCCATGCTGGTTCTGTCCGTTTCTTGGCGTGGCGGGGATAGTCAGGAGGCTTGGCGGTATTTATGCCCGGGAGCGCCGGCGCGTCCTTTGACGCAGATCAAAAATGCGAGCGGCTTCCATGCGTCGTTAAGCAGCACCGCTACAAACGCGAATGCGTGTATATCGACCCTTAATCAAAAACGAAGGCGCGCCCCGCGTCGCCGCGGCAGCGCGCCCTCTCCGTCTCCGCTTTAAAGTTCAGGCGGCGGATTTGACCTCGATTTTCTTTGCCTGCGCGGGAACCGGTTTTGGCACCGTTACCTTCAGCACCCCCTTGGAGATGCTTGCCTTGATGGAATCGGCATTTACACCTTCCGGCAGTTCAAGCGTGCGCTCGAACGAACCGTAACTGCGCTCGATCAGGCGATAGTTCTTGTCCTTCTGCTCCTTCTCGGCCTTCTTCTCCCCCCTGATGGTGAGGAGATTGTCGGCGACATTGATCTGAACATCTTTTTCTTCGAGACCCGGCAATTCGGCGGTGATCTCGATTTCCTTGTCGGTTTCAGTCACATCCATGCTCGGCATGAGCACGTTTGTGCCACCGGCCGGGAACGAAGGAAGGGACGGAAACCCACGGGAGAAATCGTCAAAAAGACGGTCGATCTCTCGTTGCAGAGTCGTGAAGGGATTCGCGACGGTACGGTCACGGCCCACGGGAATGAGTGACTTCAGATTCATGCCTGCCTCCTTACTTTTCATCTCAGGACATCACTTTGACGGTTTACCTGGCTCTTACGACATGCCCCCCGTGTGATTCCTTGAGCCAAATCAAAATCTGTTCGTCGGCGTCAGTGCGTGACAGCCTCTTCTCTTGGCCCGATTGTCATGCCGGAAGTCGGTTCAAGCCATACAAGGTGATCCTTGACGGCCTTCACACCCGGAATATTTTCGGCAGCGACCTTCAGAGCCTGGCGCTGGCGGTCATCGACGATCACACCCCACAATTCAACGACACCATCGCGCACGACGACATTGGCCGTCGAGGCCGGCGCCCATTGCTCCAGCCGCATGACAGCCAACAGTTTTTCGCGGATCGCGGCATCGTCCTTCGATGCCTTTGGCGCAACGCGTGCAAGACTCACGACCGCGTGCATGACGTTGGTGCCGACGACCTTGCTCCCGCGCACCACGGGCACGCGCTTGATGCGGCGGCGCTCCATCAGCTCGACGACTTCGTCCAGCGGCGTGCTTTCACTGACGGTATGGACTTCGGTAGTCATGACCTCGGCAACTTTACTGCCGTGCGAATGCGTGTACTCGGCTGCGAGCTTGCCGGGACCCATCAGGAATTCAAGCCAGCGCGAGCGCCGGCGCTCCGTACGCACCTCGCCTCGGCGCAAAAAGTCGCCCTCGGAAATAATTCCGACCAGGCTTCCGGCCTTGTCGATCACCGGCAGGCCACTGATGTGATGTTGAAGCATCTGTCGTGCTGCCTGCAGCACAGTGGCATCCGGAGAAACCGAAATCACGTTTCGCGTCATTACATCGCCGGCCTGCATGAAGATTCTCCATTATTCTGGAGAAAATATGACCACGATGCCGCGAAGGATTTATTGACGCAGGTCAACTCCGTGAAACGAGATCAGTGTTTCCACTCTGGCGCTGGTATCGGCTTCCAGTTTCGCCTGAGTTGCAAATCGTCGGCGATTGCATTTGCGGCGATGTAACCGGCAGCGCCGTTGATACCGCCGCCGTTGCCCGACGAAGAACCGCAGAGATAAAGGCCTTCCACGGGAGTCCGCGAGCCAGGCATCAATGGGTGCGGCCGGTTGATGCCAAGCTGGCTTGGAATATAGGCGCCGACGCGGACCGCGCCCTGGCGCATGTTGGCGTTGAGCATTTCAATGTCGAGTGGCGTGAACAGGTAGGTTCCGAGCAGGTTGTCTCCCTCCAGGTTCGACGCGTAGATGCGCCAGTAGTCGAGAACGCGCTGCGTATAATCCTTTCGGTTGCGCTCCCACTGCTGCGGCGAACCGTCGACCGAATAAGGCGCAAAGGGCCACCAGAAGGCACCGTGCCTGCCTGCCGGCGCGTAGCTCGGATCGAACTGGCTGTTGCAGGCACCGTTGCCCATCAGGATACGGGGAAATTTTTTCGCCGCGCAGTCCTCGAAACAACTTGCAACGTCATCGATGTGGTCCATCCCGAAGAAGATGTTATAGGCGTGCGCCACGTCGGGATCGAAGGCGGCGGCCCGGTAGGCGGGTGGATCCTTCAGTGCAAGGTGCAATGTCACGAGACTGTGGTTGCCCCAGTGCCAGGATCTCGCCTTTTCGCGCACCGGCTTGGGAAACAGCGCTTCGCCGGCCATTTGCACCGTCGTCGGGAAATCGATCGCGCTGGCGACAAATTTCCGGCCGCTCACGGTCCGGCCATCGGCAAGCACGACACCTGTGGCGCGGCCGCCCGACACCTTTATCTCCCTCACCTCGGCGCCGGTGACGATCGCGCCGCCGCCGGCCTCGACGACACGGGCCAGCGCAAGCGGCAGCGAAATTGCCCCGCCGACCGGAAGCGTAAAGCTCGCGATGTTGGCAAAAATAGCGGGAAAAACGATGCCGGCACCGGGAACGTTTTCAGTCGTGATCACGTGCATGTAGGACGTGAACAAAGTGCGGATGCGCTCATCGACGAAATGTTTTCGAACAACACTGAAAAGGTCGTGCTGGGCGTGCGAGAGCAGTTCTTTCGCCTTCGGCCCGCTCAACCGGTCGGCGAGCTGCTCGCGCGGCATCGGCGCATTGTAGAGAAGCGACACCAGCAGCGGGCGCATTTCCTCGCAATAGGTGTGCCATAGCGCGCGGAAGGTATCGGCATCCTGCTTCGAAAAGCGCGCGAGCGATGCGCAGCTCCTGGCGAGATCCTTGTAGATGACGATGGCGGTGCCGTCGCGGAACACGGCCGCCTGCTGCACCGGTGGTTCTATGTATGAAAAGCCGTAGCGATGCAGCTCGAGATCATGCAGGAGCGGACAGAACCCCAGGCCCATGAAGAAATTTGCATGCAGATTGAGCTTGAATCCGGGAAGGATGCGTTCTTCCGTGCTCGACCCGCCGCCAATCCGCCTGTTGCGTTCCAGTACCGCAACGCGCATCCCCGCGCGGGAAAGGTAAGCTGCAAGCGTCAGGCCGTTATGACCGGCTCCGATCACGACGCCGTCGAATTCCGCCATACCCACCCCGCCAGGCTCGCTACGACAATCGCAACGCAGCCTAACGCCCGGCGTAGAGCCGAACAATCTCGCAGAAATTGTCCCGCCTGCGAGTTCACCTTATGAAAGAAAAAGCCCCGGCAAGGGCCGGGGCAGTTTCACCGAACAAGTGGGGGAGGGACTAGGTTCGGCTTAGGAATTCAGACGACTGAGGGCACTCCGGTTACGAAGGACGATGCGTCGGGAGGTCGGGACCGCGATTGCGGCCGTGTTCTCAAGCTGTGTGAGCGTGCGTGACACGGTTTCGATCGTGAGCCCAAGATAGTCGGCGATATCCTGCCTCGACATTGGCAGGTCGATTTCATTCGCGGAGGTTGAGCGCGTGGACATCTCAAGAAGAAAGCCGGCGACTCGTTCCTGCGCAGTCTTGATCAGGAGCATGATGTGATTCTGGGCACGCTGCAGCTCGCGCGCAGTCATGTTCCAGAGTTGCCGGGAGATATCAGGGTCGCGGTCTGCAAGGCTCGAAACGGCGCTGCGTTTGATGACCAGGACCTTGGTGTCGACGACAGCCTCGGCGGAGAACGTGTGAACATCCCCAACTTCGAGACCGAAGAGGTCGCCCGGCAGATAGAAGGCACCGATCTGGCGCCGCCCATCATTGAGAACTTTGTAGGTCCGGACGCTGCCGCTCAGGACCTTGTAGAAGTATTCGGCTTTTTCATTTTCGCCGTAGATTTCGGCGTTGCGGGCAAACGGCATTGCCGCTCCCATCATTTCGATCTGCCCGCTAAGGGCATGCGAAGCAACCGGCGACTGGCTTGCATTGTGCGCCTTGCTGCGGTCCGACCCGGTCCGGCTGGTCATCGTTTGCGAAAGCATGACGGCGGTTCCTCGGCTGAAATTCAATGGTCAATCGATAACCGCAAGCGCAGACGGCCGAAATTCAGATAAAACCCATAGGTATTTTCCCGTAGGTGCATGGGACTTCGCCGTAAGTGAAGAATTATGCTATTTGGCATTGGCAACTATGGCGGAAACTATTGATAACAAACGGTATTCGTCGGCGTCCGAATTCAGATGGCCGATGCGATACGCAATTGCGTTTGCCACAGTCGGCATCGCGTGGGTCGTTCGCGCATTGCTCTCGCCGGTGTTGCCGAGTGAAACGGTCTACACCTATTTTGTCCCACCAATACTAATTTCGGCCTGGTTCGGCGGCGTCGGCCCCGGACTTGCCGCCACGGTCCTGAGCATCGCCGTAGCCGATTTTCTGCTCCCAGACAGCCCGGGTGCAACGCTTCCGTCGATCATCAACGGCGTCATGTTCATTCTGATCGGGATCGGCGTCTCCTGGGGCGGGGAACTCCTGCGCAGCAGCCGCGAGCGCACCACGCTCATGGCACGCGACGCACTCGCTCGCGAAGCGCATCTGAAATCAATTCTCGAAACTGTGCCGGATGCAATGATCGCTATCGATGAACGTGGCATCATACAGTCGTTCAGTGGCGCGGCGGAGCGACTTTTCGGTTATCAGGCAGACGAGGCGATCGGCAAAAATGTAAGTATCCTGATGCCCCCACCCTATCGCGAAAATCATGATGGCTATCTTGCGCGCTATCTGAAAACCGGGGAGCGGCGCATCATCGGTATCGGCCGGGTCGTTGTCGGACTGCGCAAGGACGGATCGACGTTTCCGATGGAGCTTGCGGTCGGCGAAATGCGGTCCGGCGATCGCCGCTTCTTCACCGGTTTTATCCGCGACCTGACCGAGCGGCAAAAAACGGAAGCCAGGCTGCAGGAATTGCAGTCGGAGCTTGTGCATATCTCGCGGCTGACCGCGATGGGCGAAATGGCGTCGACGCTCGCACATGAGCTCAACCAGCCGCTGTCGGCGATTTCAAATTATCTCAGGGGATCCCGGCGACTTCTGGAAGGCGGCACCGACGAAAAATCGACGATGATGCGGGACGCTCTCGACAAGGCGACCGACCAGGCGATGCGTGCCGGACACATTATCCGGCGGCTGCGGGATTTCGTGTCCCGCGGCGAAAGCGAGCGGCGCGTGGAAAGCATCACCAAGCTCGTAGAAGAGGCAAGCGCGCTGGCGCTGGTCGGGGTAAAGGATCGGGGGATCCGTGCGCAATTCAGGTTCGATCCTTCTGTCGAGTTGGTGCTCGCCGATCGTGTCCAGATACAGCAAGTGCTGCTCAACCTGATCCGCAATGCAATGGATGCAATGGAGGATACCCCGAGACGGGAGCTTATGATTTCGGTCGCGCCGGACGGCGACGGCCACGTACAGGTCAGCGTCGCCGACACCGGCTCAGGGATCGCGCCCGAGATTGCCGAACAATTGTTTCAACCGTTCATCACCACCAAGCGCCAGGGCATGGGCGTGGGGCTGTCGATCTCCCGTACGATCATCGAGGCGCACGGTGGGCGAATTTGGGTTGAGCCCAACCCTTCGGGAGGCACCATTTTCTATTTCACGCTTGCAGCCGTGGATCACGGAGACGTCAACGATGCAGCCTGAATCCTTTGTCTACGTAATTGACGACGATGATGCCGTCAGGCAGTCGCTCGAGTTTCTTCTCAAGACCGCCGACATCAAGGTACGCAGCTTCGAATCCGCGAAGGAATTTCTGGAAATACTGCCGAAGGTCAAGTCTGGTTGCATCGTGACGGACGTGCGCATGCCTGAAATCACGGGCATCGACCTTTTGCGGCATGTGAAAGAACTCAATCTTGATATTCCGGTGATTGTCATTACCGGCCACGGCGACATTGCCCTTGCAGTCGAGGCGATGAAGGTCGGCGCGGTCGACTTCCTCGAGAAGCCGTTCGATGACGAAATGATACTCAGCTCGGTGCGTTCCGCGCTGAGCAAGGGTGCAGACAGCATGCGACAAAAAGGCCAGTTTGCGGAGATCAACGAAAAGCTGGCAGCACTTTCAAACCGCGAACGGCAGGTTCTCGAGGGTCTGGTCGCCGGGAAGGCCAACAAGGTCATTGCTTACGACCTCGGTATCAGCCCGCGCACCGTCGAGATCTATCGCGCCAACCTGATGACCAAAATGAGCGCCAACAGCCTGTCCGAGCTCGTGCGTATGGCCATGACTGCCGGCATCCTCGAAGCGCCCGGACGCCCTCGCTGATTCAGCGGGAAGAATCGGTCCTGACGCCCAGCCCCCGCATGAAGCGCTCGCGGATCTGAACGGGATCGCGCTCGGTGGTGCCGACGGCCGGCTTGCCGTCAATCCGCGCTCCGATCAGCGTAGGCCCGCCATCCCTGAGCGCGGCGGCAACCAGACTGTCGAAATCCGCTTCGTCGGCAGCCCAGACGCTTTGCGTAATCCCGGCTCCGCGCGCAACGGCCACCAGGTCAGCCGAGGTTGCGCCCGGCGTCGGCTGCGAGCCGGTTATCTGATAAATGCCGTTGTCCCAGATCACGATCGTCAGATTCTTCGGCGCGCGTTCCGCGACAGTGGCGAGGCAGCCGAGCTGCATGAGCAGCGAGCCGTCACCCTCGAGCGCGATGACGTGCCGTTTTGGCTGGGCGATCGCCACCCCGAGCGCGATCGGAATGGCAAGCCCCATGCTGCCGAGCATGTAGAAATTCTGCGGCCGCTGGCCGCTGGCCCAGAGGTCAAAATTGGCGTTGCCGATCCCGCCGATGACGGCCTCCTCCCGCTTCAGCTGGCCGACCAACCGCTTGGTCAGCTCGAAGCGGTTCATCACTTTTGCGTTGTGCGCGCTGACGGACGATTTCGTGTTCATCGCACTCTTCATGCCTCGAATACCTTGCCGCCGGTCAACAGCGGCGAAAGGATAAAGGTGACGGGCGCCTGCGTCGCCACCGCCTGCTTGATCGACCGGTCGAGGATGAACGCCAGCTCGTCCTGGCGCGTGACCGTGATATTTTCCACGGCAAGCGAGTTGAGCACCGGCCGCATGGTCTTGCACACCAACGCCTGGCCGAGATTGAACTCGCCCAAAGTGCCGCGCTCCGAGACAAAGATGAGCGCGGGAATCTGCGACGGCACCACCAGGGATGCCAGGGCGTTCGGGATAGTTCCGAAACCGCTGGTCTGCATGAGCACGGCACCACGCATGCCGCCCATCCAGGCTCCGGTAATGATGCCGAGCGCCTCCTCTTCGCGTGTTGCGGCAAACGTGATGAAGTACTGGTCGGTGTGAAGAGCCTGGATCAGCGGGGTGAATACGCGGTCCGGAACATAGACGACCAGCTTAACGTCGTTAGCCTTCAGGCTCGAGCGCACAATGTCGTGCCAGGGGGACTGTCGGGTCGTGGTGTCTGTCATTCCGTGAGCGGCCGCGCCGTTACCTTGAATATTGTGAAAACTACGTCGTCGGCATCGCCTCGCCCGAGACCATTGCTCCAATAATCACGAAAGCTTAGCCTAAGATAATTCGCGGCGCTAACCAGAAAACATTGTCGAAGGATTATGGGGAGGACGATGAGCAAAATTGACCGGGACGCGGCGCCGTCACGCCGCAGTATCATCCAGGGCGCAGGCGCATTGGCAGCAGGCGTTGCCGCGCCTGCCTTTCTGCGGATTCGTTCGGCTTATGCCGCCTATCCGGAGCGGCCGATAAAGGTGGTGGTTGCCAACACGCCGGGCGGCCCCTCCGATCTGGTCGGGCGCATGATCACGGCGGCTCTCCAGCAATCGACCGGCAAGACGTTCTTCATCGAGAACATCGGTGGCGCCGGCGGCAATATCGGCATGGGCGCCGCCGCGCGTTCGGAGGCTGACGGTTACACCTTCTTGCTCGCCACCAACGCCTATTCGGTCAATGCGAGCCTCTACCACAAGATACCCTACGACCCGCTCAAGGACTTCGTCGGCGTTTGCGAGCTGGCGACGTCACCCAACACGTTCGTGGTCAAGTCTGAACTACCGGCGAAGACCGTCAAGGAATTCGCCCAGCTCGCCCGTGCCAACCCGGACAAATTCAACTGCGCCACCCCGCCGATCGGCACCACGCCGCAGATTTCCGCGGAGATGCTGAAACTTCGCGAGAAGCTGCCCAAGCTGGAGGTCGTCGTCTTCAAGGGCGGCGGCGACGCCCTGCAGGCGCTGCTCAGTGGCACCGTGCAATTGAGTTCGGGTTCGCTGCCGCCGGCGGCTCCGCACATCAAGGCCGGGACGCTTCGCTGCCTTGCGGTCACCGGCGAAAGCCGCTGGCCGGATCTGCCCGACGTCCCGACCATGGTGGAGGCCGGCTACAAGGACTTCGTGCTCGCTACCGATACCGTCATGCTGGCACCGGCCAAGACGCCGCCCGAGGCAGTCAAGTGGCTCGAAACTGAAATACTGAAGATTCTCGGTACTGCGGAAATGAAAGAGATGCTCTTCAAGCGCGGTTTCCAGGTGCGTCCGAAAGGCGCCAAAGATGCCTGGGCGCGTGTGACCAAGGAAATCGACATGTTCAAGGGCATCATCGAGCAGGCCAACATGAAGAGGCTCTAGAATCGGCCATCGACGAATGGATCGCGCCCGCCATCGCGATGACGGCGGGCGCGTCGGCAAAAAAGCCGGGATGATCGGCGTGCAAATCAAGACCGTTGAACCGATTGCAATCAGCCTGCCGATGCGCAAGCCGGTCATCATGGCCGGCGAGGAAGTGCGGCGCGCAGATAACGTGCTCGTGCGCATCGAAAGCGACACCGGGCTTGTCGGTTGGGGTGAAGCCGCGTCCGCGCCGGTCATGACCGGCGAGACGCTCGAGAGCATTGTCTCGGCGGTTCACTATTTGGGTGTGATCCTGCGCGGGCGCGATCCTGCGGACATCGGCGGTGCATTGGCGGCGATGGAGAGCCGGATGTACGGCAATCACGGCGCCAAGGCAGCGATCGAAATTGCCCTGCACGACCTCGTCGGCCTGATCACTGGAAAGCCGGTGCATGCATTGCTGGGCGACAAAACCCGCAGCCGGGTGCCGCTGCTCGGCGTGATCGGGGGTGGCGATTTTGCGGGCGATCTGCGCGACGCCGAAAGCAAGAAGGCGGCGGGTGTAACCGCCTACAAGATCAAGGTAGGCATCGATACTCCCGAGAACGACGCTGCGCGGACGCGGGCGATCTGCAGGGTTCTCGGAAAAGACCTGCTCATCTCCGCCGATGCCAACCAGGGCTTTGATGTCGAGCAGGCACTCGTATATGTGCGCGCCGTAAAAGGATCCGGGCTCGATTTTTTCGAGCAGCCCGTCGCTGCTGACAATCTTGACGGCATGGCCGAGGTATCTGCAGCAACCGACATAGCCATTGGCGCCGATGAAGGTATTCACTCGCTCGACGACATCCGGCGTCACCACGAACGCAAGGCGGCTCGCGGGGTCAGCTTGAAGGCGATCAAGCTCGGCGGGATCCGCGCGGTGGCCGAGGCAGGGATCCTCTGCGACCGTCTGGGCATGAACGTGAACATTTCATGCAAGACCGGCGAATCGAGCGTCGCCTGCGCAGCGGCCCTGCACGTCGCTTCTGTAATTCCCAACATCGACTGGGCCCTGACGCTGACGCACGGCGGGCTGGCCGAAGATATCACGGCGCGGCCACTGCCAATCGGCCAGGGATATGCTGAAAGTCTCGATCGTCCGGGGCTCGGTGTGGATGTGGATGAGGATCGCGTGCGCCGGCATCGCGTGCAGATTGCAGCACGAAGCGTAGCCTAGACCGATCGCCTTACAGATTGAATTTCCAGGCTATTGCACCGCGCACCGTCTGTCCCCGCAAAAAGATGCGGTACGGATCGCCTATGGCGCCGACGTAGTCCTTGTGGCCGAAGTTGTCGTAAATATATTCGGCACGGCCGATAAGATTTGGCGTGAAGGCCCATTCGGCCCCTCCTCCGAGCGACCAGCCATAATATTTTCCGCCGGTTGCCGGCACGAAGGTGGTGGTGATGGTCCCTTCATGGAAATCGAGGTCTGCGGCAGCCAATCCGCCCGCAATGAAGAAAAGCCAGTTGTCGATTGCGAGACCGGCGCGGCCTCGCACATGGCTTATCCATTTGACGTCGTAGCTGTTGGGTCCACGGCTCGTCACTGGAGTCACCAGCACCGTACCGACTCCATGGGCGTTGCTCCAGCCGAAGTCCGCTTCGAGGCCAGCAAGTGCGTGCCCAAACTGCCAATTGTATCCACCAAGCACTCCCCCAACCGTGCCATCGGTGCGCGCACCATTTTCGATGACAACGCCATCTTCTTCGACGCGCGTCCGTCCCCACCGATGGCCAAGGTGCCCGCCGAGATAAAAGCCGGACCAATTGTAGGGAAGCACCGCTGTCGGGCGCGGCGAAGCTTTCGTGGGCATCGCCGGCGGCAGATCCGTGGCAAAAGCGCCGCCCGCATTGGCGCTGGCGAGCAGCGTGCCGAGCACAACGCATCGTCTTATGAAAGAAAAGATGCTCGACGACATCAGGGCAACATCAGGACACCCCCCGCACGGCCGCCTTTTAAGGCCGGGACGGCTTCGGTCGGACATGACCGCTCCCTCGCCGAACAACAAATTGGAACGCGACATCAACGCGTCCGCGCTGCGCCGCCCATAGGCCGTTGTGCGGGAAATGGCGGCGAACGCCTCGTTGGTGCGGCCGCTCGCGCTAGTGGGGGCGAAGCTCACGACCTGCATTTCCGAAACGTTCGCCGCCGTACCGCCGAGGCGGCCTTGCACCAGCGAAGAAATTCCGCCGGTGAAGTCCATGAGCGTGCGATCGGCCTGGCCGATTGTGGCGGGGGTCGAGAGTGGCAATTTGACTGCCATTGTCGACCGTCGACTGGTTACCGCCGATGTTGCGCTGGCCAATGAAGCTGGCGACCCGTGCGCACCCGAGGCGAATGTACACGCGGCACGCGAGCGATCGGTCATCGTAAACGGAAATAGCGCCGGCAACATGATGCGCGGACACAGAACCAAGCCTCGCTTGCGTCGTGTGCGCTTTCCTATCATCGCTCCGCCCCCGAACGCATTCCGGTTCGGCCGCATCTGCGGCAGGATTCTTCTTCAGCGTCTTCGATGCTTAAACGGCGCTGCGTTTGAAAACTTGGTCGGTTACGACGAGCGCTTGGACAAATACGAAAAAATGACAATGCGTTTCAGCAGGGTATCAATGCGACGCCAACATCGGAGGCCGGCGATCTAGTCGATCCGGCCCAGGAAATCGTGCGTACCAACGTTAAGCTCATGGCGCCCCTGCAACGCGGGAGCGGGCTGCCGTCTCTCGCCGCCCGTACGTTCCGGTTTTGGCACCAGGCGCCTACAAAGAGAAATGATTCTGCCGCACATACCGGTGCAGCTATATTCGGCATCAAAATCGTCTCTACAGATGCTCATGCATGTGCGGAAATAGCAGCTCGGGACTTCGCTGCGAGCTTGAGCCGCACACAGGAAAATCATCGCGGTAAAAAACACAATTGAGATGCTGCGCATGCAGGGCGATACCGGGTGGTAACATCCAAGTGGAGGACTGAATTGGTTATGGCGGAACGCGTGACGTTTCGCGTCATCCACTCAAGGGAACCGGTGCTAATGATGAATGCCGGCGCTGTGGGTCTATAGCTTGTCGCTTGCGGCCGATTTCCTGGGCCAGCGGCCTTAACCAACTTTAGAGAGGAGACAAGAAACCTAAACTGGCGCGGACAACTTCTTGTCGGCCGTTCGGCTCTCCAGCGGCTGCGCGGCCCCACCGTTGCGCACGTCGCGCGGCGTCATTCCATATCGCCGTTTGAACGAGCGGTTGAAATAGGACAAATCACCGAAACCTGCGTCATACGCGATCGTCCCGACCGGACTTTGCGCCAGCCGTGGCTCCGTCAGCATGCGGTACGCGCGGTTGAGTCGCTGCGACAGCAGAAATTCAGAGAATGTCGTGTTTTCGCTCTCGAACAGGCGTTGCAGGTTGCGCGGTGTCAGCCCGAGATGAGCTGCGACCGCACCGACTGAAAGGTCGCGCCGGCTGCAGTTTTCGATAATGTACGATTTTGCCATTCGCAGCCGGGCCGCCGGAATCGCGCGTGCATTTATCAATCCGTCGCGCGTTTGCCCGATCGCGAGCGCAACAAGATCGTGCAGATGATTTGCGGCCGTCCGCCGAAATTCAGATGTGGCGAGCGCGATGTCGTTGAACAGCGGCGCCGCATAACCCGCCAACAGCTTGAGTGCATCGGTGTCGTGCGGAATGACCTGCATGACGGCATCGTCGACGTATGTGACCATCGACGACAATATCGACCGCGGAATACGAAAACTGAGTGCGCCGCCGTAGGTATGACGATCGACCACTTTTGTCTCGCTTGCACTTACTAGTATCGCATCGCCCTCCTGCAGCGTTGCCTCGCGTCCGCGAGCGGACGCCGTTGTTTGGCCGGTCTGATTGATGATGAGAACGAAATCCACGTTTCCATCAGCCAGGAATTCTCGCGTTCTCGTGATGCGGACCGGCGAACTCGCGGTTGACATCACCCGCACGCCGGGCAGATCGCGCGCCAGCAGCGAATATTCCAGCGGCACGCCGTTGAGTGGCTCGATATCCAGCTTCATCACCGTGCGACAGTAAAAGTCGCGCCACATGGCAACGCGATCTTTCTCCGGAAGATCTGCGGAGGAAATCCGAATGGTCGAAAAGTTTCCTTGGCCCATTAGATTCTTGCCATTCAAATTGCGTCGATTGTCTTGAGTCAGCGCCTCACGACGTCTCCTAAACAGGGAACATTCCGAACAGGTTGTGGAATGAGGGAGCTATCGGCCGGTAATCCGCGGCAGAAGCCGCTCGCGGGAGCGGCGCCCTTACAACAGCGGGACTTTACGCTTCAGCATGAACATTTGTTGCCCTGCTCTCCCTGGTCGTAAGATGTCAGCAAATAGTCTTTTGCGCGTCGCCCGAATGGATGATGCCACCGTTTGCGTCGCATGCGACCCGCACCCCAAAACATAGACATTGGCTGCGCGAACCCACTCGGGGTTCCCGCAGGCAAGGTTGCGTTTAGCAATTCGCAAAATGCGGCGTTCGCTCTGCGCAATGATTCCTTTTTCTTGGTCCTTGCTGTTATCGGCGTTGCAGTTGTATACGCATGCAACCGCGGGCAGTCTTGGCCTGTGGCGCAAGCGAATTGGTTGAGCGTGCAGGAAATGACTATTTCGGCATAACCGCGGCGCTGCTCGCGCGGGGGCAACCATGGCGTTCTGGTCAACCGACTCAATCCCCGAGCGAGAGCGCTTTTCGTTCTGGCGCGAAATCGTCTGCACCCAGATTTTCAGCATTTCGTCCGAAGCACCGAGTGAGCGCTTTTCGGCCCGCGTCCGTGTGCGTAGCGCCGGACCGCTGCGTTTCGCGATGTGCGAGTCAACGAGCTACGAAATCATACGAAACCGCCGGGACGTCAGCCGGACACCCAACGACTATTATAGCGTGTGCCTGCAGCTGCAGGGTAAGACATTCATCAACCAGTGCGACCAATTGGCCGCACTTGACTGCAACGATTTTCTTCTGTCCGACGGACGGCGTCCGTTTAATGCGGTTCTTTCAAACGGCGGGCTGCGCGCGGTAGCCGTGCTGCCGCGTCCGATGATCGATTCGCGTGCGCCTTGGTTGCGCCAAGCGGCACTGCATAAGTTGCCGTCAAACTCACCGTATCTCGATCTGGCGCGACGCCATATGATCCAATTGATGTCAGACAGGCTCAGCGAGACTGAAACCGGCCTTTTGACCGAAAACCTGTGTAATCTGCTGGCGCTGGCCAGCGCACCCGAAATCCCGCCAAGCCGCCTTCGGACCGAGCTTCAGACCGCAGCCATTCTCGCCTTCTGTCGGCAAAATCTTCATCGACCGGACCTATCTCTGCAGATCGTCGCTGACCGTTTCGGGCTTTCGGTGAGAACGTTACATGCGCGATTCGGAAAACTGGGAACGACGTTCGGACGCTGGCTGCTCGATACGCGACTCGAGAATTGCGCCAAGGTACTGAAAGATCCACGCCAGCATCGCTACGTCTCCGACATTGCCTACAGCTGCGGTTTCAATGATTTGTCGCATTTCAACAAGGCTTTTCGGGCCCGCTTCGATATGACCCCGACCGAGTGGCGGCGCAAATTCACGGGAAAACAGTGATGCCTGGCCTGGCGGGTGCATGATTTCGCGTGGAGAGAGGCAAGCCTACCTGCCGCACGGATGAGGTCGACGAACACGGACGATCCGTCTTTGGCGCCTGTTGATCTGCCTCCCCGGCAGACGCTGGTTCAACGAAGGTCGGCGGTGCGCGTCGACAGAACCCAATCGGCCAGGCACAGCCGGCCTATCAATTGGCCAGCATGCTGGCGTATCCGGCAACGAGTTTGACGAGGTCAGCCTGTCGGCTGACGCCGGTCTTTTCGAACAGGCGACCAAGGTGCGTCTTCACGGTCGTATCGGCTACACCGAGATTTCCTGCAACCTGGCGCACGCCCCCGATATTGACGATTGCGCGAAGTACGCGCAGCTCGGTTGGGGTCAATTTATAGGTCTTGCCAATCACCTCCGCCGACGGCTCGGCCTCAAGCTCAGCCTTGCGTACAAAGAGCGCCGCGACAGCGTTTGACGCGGTGCCTGCCTTTCGCTTCTCGCTGGTACCCAGAGGCAGGATGTGCGCTACGTAACGCTCTCCGGCAAATCCTTTCATTGGTAGGGCCGCACCCTTGCCGTTCCCGTCATTTCTGCCCGCGGCAACGAACGCATCATGGAGCGCCTGATCGATCTGAGTGTCGACCGCCGTCAACCGGCCATGCACCGTGCGTAGCAGATCGCTCTTGTTGAGAATGGAATGGCCAGCAGTGTTCCCGTAGACAAGCTGCCCACCAGCATCGATGAGAAAAATCGCCGGACTGAGGCCATCGAGAATATCGGCAAATGTCGCCGCTTTAGCCTGGCTCAAATCTATGACCTTGCCGGTCCGAACCGCGCGGCGGACGTGCGGCACGATAAGACGCATCCGGCGACGCATCTCTTCATCGACGATACCGCTGGCCCGGTTACGCAAGATACTGAGGTAGATGCAATTCGTTGCGGATTTTTCCAGGAGGACATTTGCCGCATCGACCCAGCCCTGCGGTTGCGCCCATTCGCGAAAAAAACGGCCGGCCTTGAATTCATCGTATGGCACAAGATCCGGAATATTGACGATCTGCTCCGCGGTATACTCCGACGCGTTGGCCAGCGGATCAAATTTCGAATATGATTCGATATAGAGCCGCACAAAATACGGGTCTATTCCTGACTGATAATGAACGTTGACGGACTTGCTGACGGAATCCTTCGACAGCAGACTCGCCGCTTGACTGCCCGTGAAAACAGCAATCTTTGCGAGCACTGATGCCCAGCGGGACGAATCGAGCGCTGCGTCGTAGATATCACCGATAAGTTGGGTCAGCCCCTGATCGTCTTTCATATCATCCAGCACGTCAGTTCGGTGACCGGGCGGACACATGTCATCCCGGCGTGAATACGATCCAGCCTGCGACTCGGCGAATTGGCCGGCTCAGCTGAACGCGCGGCAAGCTACGGCATTCGTCGGGGGACTTCTTGGACAAGAGCGCAAACGATTTTGTCTATAGCGCGCGCTATTGAATTGTTAACTTTCACGCACGGTGGGCGGAATACAGCTCGATCTTCCCGGCAATGCGACCGCCGGGGCGCGCAAACAGTGAAGATACCTCGGAGATCTAATTATCAGCTTTTTTCTTGGCGCAGCAGCCGCACAATCCCTTTCAGGAATTCTCGCGGCGGCCGCACAAAGCGCAGGCGTAAATGCGATCGATGCCGTGCTGTTTCCTGTCGGATCGTTGCTCGCCGGAATGATTTGCTTTTTCATGCCAATCCGCATCGTCGGGCCACATCTTGCCTGACCGGACGGCCATCTGGGTTTGCCCCGCCGACACCAGGAAAGCCCCCCTTGCGGCAAAGACTGCGGCCATTCAAAGATCAATGCCGGCATCACAAAATTCGCTTTCGCAGAGGTAATGCGACGTTCGGCAATTGAATCCCGGATTGCAAACGCGGTGCTCCATCGCGCGGCAACCGAGGGCTGCGACACTCCCGTTTTTACCATGTCCGGCTGTTCTCGCGATCGTTACTTACGCGGTGTTCTGCAACGCAGACCTGTCAGACACTATCGAATTTGACGCGGTAGTTCTCCTCGCGCTGTGCCCCTGACCATCTATGCAGCCGCTGCGAGAGCCCGGCGGCGAGACCAGAACGGTCGAGAGAATTCGTAAGTTTCATGCACCACGATTTGCCAGCGTCAGGCAATCGCGGAGAGCAGCAGATACAACAGGTACAGAAGCGCCGCGATGCTGCCGTACTTGATGACGTTGTAGGCAAGAAGACTCTTCGGCTTGATCTTTTCCTTAACGTAGGACCGAATTTTGTAGATGGGCTTGTAGGCCCAGGAGATCCACGACAGCTTGCCTTGGTCGTTCGCGCCCGTGAATTTTGCGACAAGCGCACTGTTGACCGCCTCCGCAAGGGCTTTGACGCCGGACCGCAGCTGGGTCTTTTCGACGTCACAGAACAGGATGACTCGAACAATGTCCGTCCGATTGATTGCGCTATGCAGGTAAGTCTGGTCGAACAGCAGCTCTTCGCCATCCCTCCACGGGTAGTCGATTCCATCAAGAGTCAGAGCGCATTTTTCGGAATTCGGTGTCAGCAACCCCAGATGATATCGAAGCGACGACGCAATCGGATCATGATGACGGCCCAGGCGCGCTCCGGGCGGAAGCACGGTGAACATCGCGGACCGGATTGCGGGAATTGAGTCCAGTATCGCGCACGTCTTCGGGCACGCCTTGACCGCGGTAGCCCCGCATTGGTCCGTGTACCACTTGAGAGGGTAAAGCCGCCAGCCGCCCTTTTCGAACGTATTGTAGCCGGGCTCGTCGACGGACGGTGGGCGCTGGAAAACACCGGTGTCGAGCAGCACTTTGGCTTCGCTGCGGATGACAGGATAGCTGGCCTTGATTTTGTCGAGGCCCGGAACGGTATTCGTTGCAAACACGGCCCCCTGCCGGCCGACCGTGAAAAACGTGAACAGGAAATTCAGCGGTGCAAGCAGCAGAACGTGGTTGGAAAGGTATTTGTGAAGGGGAAGACGGTCCCTGCACCGCAGGTAAAGATAAGTAAAGGAACCGGCATAGATGATAATAAGGATTGCAAACGGGTAGTTTATCATACGCATGTGCCCCGGCACGCCCTGCTACTACAGCCACCTATATACCGGAGGCGGGATCGGAGTCATAGGTGCCGCAAGCTGGCGGTTTCTTGTCCAGTTCGCTCCCTTGAGGGCGCAAAAATTCAAAACCGGTCGGTGCAATTCCGTTTCGTAGTGAGCTAAGCTCTTGCCGCCGATTTAGGCACACGACCGGAATGGCAACCGCCGGGGGAGCAAACATGGCACGGCTATTCAGCATCATCGCGAGCGTCTTCGTCGCACTCATACTCATATTGAGTGGCATTGGCGTGGCCAGCGCCCAAGATTGTCCGCGCGGCGATCTCGACAAGGCGTATTGCGACCGCGACGGCGACCTGGTGGCCGACACGCCGAGCGACCCCAAGCAACTCGTCAATCCTCCGACGCTGATTTTTGCATATACCCCGGTCGAGGACCCTGCGGTCTACTCCAAGGTTTGGGACGGGTTCATCAAGCACATGGAAAAGATAACCGGCAAAAAGGTCGTGTTCTTCCCGGTGCAGTCGAACGCGGCCGAGATCGAGGCCATGCGCTCGGGTCGCCTGCACGTTGCGGGTTTCAACACCGGCTCCAATCCGATCGCAGTGAACTGCGCCGGCTTCGTGCCTTTCGCCATCATGGCCGGCAAGGACGGAAATTTCGGCTACGAGATGGAAATCATCGTACCGGCCGACAGCCCGATCAAGACGCCGGCCGACATAAAGGGCAAGAAACTTGCCTTCACCTCGCCCACGTCGAATTCCGGATTCAAGGCGCCCTCCGCATTGCTCGAATCGGAGTTTCATTTGATCGCGAAGCGCGACTACGAGCCGGTATTCTCCGGCAAGCACGACAACTCGGTGATCGGCGTTGCCAACAAGGACTATGACGCGGCCGCAATCGCCAACGAAGTAATGTTCCGCATGTTTGAACGCAATGTGGTGGACAAGGCGAAGATCCGCACGATCTACAAATCCGAGACGTTTCCGACGACGGGCTATGGCCTCGCGCACAACCTGGATCCGGCGCTGCAGGCGAAGATCAAGGAAGCCTTCTTCACCTTTCCCTGGGAGGGCTCCGCGCTCAAGGCGGAATTCAAGGGTCAGGACAGGTTTGTCCCGATCACCTACAAGAAAGACTGGAGTGTCATCCGCAAGATCGATGCGGCAAGCGGCGTTAAATACACTTGCAAGTGACGACGCAGCTTCGGGGGCACAAGCCATGCGTACCGCCGACCGGTCTATAGTCGCCGCCGCGTTCCTGGGCGTCGCCTCGATTGCGGGAGCCGCATTTGCGCAGGATGATTGCCCGCGCGGTACGCTCGACAAGCTCTATTGCGACCGCAACGGCGACCTCGTGGCCGATCTTCCGACGGACCAGAAAAAGATCGTCGATCCGCCAACGCTGATCTTCTCGTACACGCCGGTCGAAGACCCCGCCGTCTATCAGAAGGTGTGGGACGGGTTCATCAAGCATCTCGAGAAGACAACGGGAAAACGCGTCGTCTTCTTCCCGGTGCAGTCGAACGCCGCGCAATATGAGGCCATGCGGTCGGGGCGGCTGCACGTTGCAGGTGTCAACGCCGGCGGCAACGCCACCGCCGTCAACTGCGCGGGCTATGTGCCTTTTGCCATGATGGCGGCAAAGGACAACAGCTTCGGCTATGAGATGGAAATCATCGTACCCGCCGACAGCCCGATCAAGACGCCGGCGGATCTCAAGGGCCGCAAGGTGGCATTTACCGACGCGACCTCGAATTCGGGATTCAAGGCTCCGTCCGCGATCCTGAAAGCCGATTTCAACCTCGAGGCAAAACGCGACTTCGAGCCGGTGTTTTCCGGCAAGCATGACAACTCAATTCTTGGCGTCGTCAACAAGGATTATGAGGCGGCCGCAGTGGCGAACTCGGTGCTCAACCGTATGATCGACCGAAAGGTCTTCGACCCGGCCAAAATCCGCTCGATCTACAAATCGGAGACATTTCCGACCACGGGTTACGGCCACGCCTACAACCTCGCTCCGAAGCTCGTGGAGAAGATCAAGGAGGCCTTCTTCACCTTCCCCTGGGAGGGATCGGCTCTCGCCGCCGAGTTCAGGAAGGAAGCCAAGTTCATCCCGATCGAGTACAAGAAGGACTGGGCGGTCCTGCGCAAGATCGACGAAGCGAACGGCGTGAAATACACCTGCAAATAGGCACGCGCAGCTGGGGGATGATTCAATGCTGCGCATCAAAGGCCTGACCAAGCGCTACCGCACCGGCGATCTCGCGCTCAAGGGTATCGATATCGAGGTCCCCGACGGGCAGATCATGGCACTGATCGGCCCGTCCGGCGCCGGTAAATCCACGGTGATCCGCTGCATTAACCGCCTGGTCGAGCCGACCTCCGGATCGATCGCACTCAACGACGTCGACATCACAAGACTCGGTAACGCCGAGTTGCGGCGCGCCCGCCGTCGGATGGGCATGATTTTCCAGGAATACGCGCTGGTGGAACGACTCTCGGTGATGGAAAATGTCCTGACCGGGCGGCTCGGCTATGTCGGCTTCTGGCAAAGCTGGTTCCGGCGCTTCCCGCAGTCCGATATCGACGAAGCGTTTCGCCTGCTTGAGCGCGTCGGCCTCGATCACATGGCCGATAAGCGCGCCGACGAGCTCTCCGGCGGGCAGCGCCAGCGGGTCGGCATCTGCCGCGCGCTGATCCAGAATCCCGAGCTGCTTCTGGTCGACGAGCCGACCGCTTCGCTTGATCCGAAGACCTCGCGCCAGATCATGCGGCTGATCAAGGAGCTCTGTACTGAGCGCAAACTGTCGGCGATCATCAACATTCACGACGTCATGCTGGCGCAGATGTTTGCCGAGCGCATTGTGGGCCTGCGCCTTGGTGAAATCGTCTACGACGGTCCGCCTGACAAACTTACTCCCGCGGTGCTCACGTCGATCTACGGTGAGGAGGACTGGTCCGCGACCATCCGCAAGGTCGAAGAGGACGCGTCCGAGGACGAGGCGGACAACGTCGTCTTATTCGAGGTGCCGCGACCCGACCGGGACCGGATGGCAGGACTGACGTAGATGTCGATGAACGTCGGCGCTCTGCCACGGACCTGGCGAAAGCCGCCGCTGATCAAGTCGGCGTGGCTGCGCTGGACATTGGGCGTCAGCCTCGTCGTCTATCTTGCCCTGGTGTTTGAGACGACGCCGGTGAATTGGGCACGCGTCTGGGAGGGACTACCGCGCGGCGCCGCGTTCCTAGCTGCATTCTTTCCGCCCGATTTCGTAAGTCGCTGGCAGGAAATCGTCGAAGGAATCTCCGAAAGCCTCTGGATGACCGTGGTTTCGACCGTGGTCGGTATTGCGATCTCGATTCCGGTCGGCATCGGGGCGGCGAAAAACATCGCGCCGGCGCCGGTCTACTATTTCTGCCGCGCGGTGCTGGCGGTATCGCGCAGCTTTCAGGAAATCATCCTGGCGATTTTTTTCGTCAAGCTGTTCGGTTTCGGGCCGTTCGCCGGCTTTGTGACGCTCTCCTTTGCAACGATCGGCTTCTACGGCAAGCTGCTCGCCGAGGACATCGAGGACACGGATCCGGCGCAGGCCGAGGCCGTGCGTTCCTCGGGCGCAAGCTGGCTGCAATGGCTCAATTACGGGGTGCAGCCACAGGTAATGCCGCGCATGATCGGGCTCGGCCTCTACCGGTTTGACATCAACTTCCGCGAATCCGCGGTGATCGGCATCGTCGGAGGGGGCGGCATCGGGGCGACGCTCAACACCGCATTCGACCGCTACGAATTCAGCTCCGCTGCCGCCATTATCATCGTGATCATCGGCATCGTGATGTTCTGCGAATACGGCTCCGGCTATCTGCGGCGGTGGGTGCAGTGATGGCGACGATACCCGCACGCGAGCGAACCTGGCAGCGGCGTGACCGGCGCGCCGAGCTGGTCGTATGGACGTGCTGGCTTCTAGCCGCTGCAGTGTTCATCGGGTGCTTCCAGATGATATCCGACAAGACCATCTGGGCCTTTGTATGGGATGCGCCACAGCAGGCGGGCGACCTTGCCGTGCGAATGGTGCCGCCGGACTGGCTCTACATCCGCGCCCTCGGTCGGCCGATCTGGGACACGATCAATATCGCCACCATCGGCACGCTGATTGCGGTGCTGCTCGCGATCCCCGTCGCCTACTGCGCGGCACGCAACACCACGCCGAGCGCCAACGTGGTGCGGCCAATCGCGCTTTTCATCATCGTCTCTTCGCGCTCTATCAACGCCCTGATCTGGGCGCTGATGCTGGTCACCATCATCGGTCCTGGCGTGTTCGCCGGCATATTCGCCATCGCGCTGCGCTCGATCGGCTTCTGCGCCAAGCTCCTCTACGAGGCAATCGAGGAGATAGACGAGAGCCAGGTCGAGGCCGTGCGAGCCACTGGCGCCTCCGGTGCGCAGGTGACGTCCTATGGAATCGTGCCGCAGGTGCTGCCGGCGTTTGCCGGCATCTCCGTATTCCGCTGGGACATCAATATCCGCGAATCGACCGTGCTCGGTCTTGTCGGCGCCGGCGGCATCGGGCTCGAGCTCAATGCCGCCATCACGCAGCTTTACTGGACACAGGTCTCGCTCATTCTGCTCGTCATCATCGCCACCGTGATCGTCAGCGAATGGGTGTCGGCAAAAATCCGCCACGCGATCATCTGATCAC
>Ga0070741_10002615_pt1 | contig 47548 bp, 44 predicted proteins | sample Coa_R1_4_FD_66440 | JGI IMG/M metagenome (GOLD analysis project Ga0070741, IMG submission 66440) | Surface soil microbial communities from Centralia Pennsylvania, which are recovering from an underground coalmine fire - Coalmine... | ecosystem: Environmental > Terrestrial > Soil > Unclassified ... | reverse complement strand
CGGCCGCGCGCCTGCTGCGTTAGCCTCCGGTACCGCCGAAGATCTGGCGGATCTCAGACGCGCCTCGCCAGCCCGGCATGTGCTCGGCGTACAGGCCGATGAACTCGTTGCCGAGCTTCAGCTGGCCGGGACGTCGGTATGGGGGCCGGTGTCTGGCAGAAGTCCGTTGCGCATGGCGAAGAGTGCTGCTCCTGCCCGGTTCGACACTCCGATCTTGGTGTAGATGTGCTCGATGTGGTTGCCGACGGTCTTTGGTGCCACGACGAGGCTGGCTGCGATCTGCTTGTTCGACAGGCCACGCACAGCCAAGCGCAGGACGTCGATCTCTCTGGCGGTAAGACCGGCGGCATGTGCAGGCCGCGTGACGCGATGGCCAGCAGCGGCAAGCACCGCGGCCGCGGCATCTGGATCGAGGCGCCCGGCGCGAGCGTCGCAGCGCAGTTCCCCGGCGGCCTCATCGGCTGACCGGGCGGGCCGGTGCGGCCGTGGCTCGAGCATGGCCTGGTAACTGTCAGCGGCGGCCAGGAGGCGCGCTGCCGCCGAGATGGCGCCGCCAGCGAGCCCGGCCGGGTAGCCGGACCCGTCAAGACGCTCGCGCTGCTGGCCGACGAGGCTCGCTACTGGTGCCAGCGCCGCGGACCGGCGCAGCATCCGCTCCGCGAGCTGCGGCGCGAGGCGGACGCGTTCCCACTCGCCGACGGTGAGCGGCCCCGGCTTGTCCCAGATGGCATTCGACACACCCAGGCGCCCGAATCCTGCGGTCAGCCCGGCACGGTAAAGCCTGGTGCGCTCTGCTGCGGGCAGGTCCAGACATGCCGCCGCGTCGCGTGCCAGTGTGGCGACAGCTTGGGAGTGGCCGAGCATGAAGGGCGACTTGAGGTCAACGAAGCGGGCGATGGCTGCGAGCGCCTCGTCGAGCTCGGCTGCCGGCAGGACCCGCAATGCGGGTTCTTCAGCCAGGACTGCCTCCCATGAGCTGACCTCGTCGAGGCCGCGGAAGATCTTCTCGGCATCCGCCCGGACGATAGCGACCAGGTCAGGGTCGAACTGGGTCGCAGAGCCGCGCCCGGCCACCTCGACAGCGCCGCCGATGCCGTGGTTGCGGTGGGCGACCTCGGCGAACTCGGCCAGCTGGATTACCCGCGCCGCCAGCGGTATCTGCTCACCTTCGCGCTCACCGGGCCAGCCCTTGCCGTCCCAGCGCTCGTAGCAGGCGCCGAGCGCGTCCAGCGCGCCCGGCGGCAGCCCGAGCTCGTCACCGAGTGAACGCGCTAGCCCGGCGTGCTGGGCGATCATCGCTTCGACCTGCTTGTGTCCGCCGAGCGCGAACTCGAATCCGGTCCGCAGGCGATGAAGCGGCGTTGCGCCCGAGCCGAGCAGCCGCAGCATCCGGGCCACCTCGGCAAGCTTGCCGCCCGCCTCGGCGTATTTCATTGCCTTGAGCGCGATGTCGTCGCCGAACCACTGGACCTGCTCGTAGGCATCGGTGTGGCAGCCGACGTTGACCAGCAGCGCGCTGTAGTACGCGGCCGCCCGCGCGCCCTCCCCGGAACCGGCGAGGTCACACAGGCGCATGGCGATCCGGCACTGGCGCAAGACGTGCTCCATCGGCTGGCCGAACCCCAGATCGATCCCCAGCGACAGCGCGGCGAGCAGCTCCGCCAGCCGGGCACCGGTCTCGGGTCCTTCGCCCATCCTGTCAAGTCTACGCACCGGCCAGCAGCCAGGACGACCAGCAAAGATGAGGGATTCACCCCATGACTGCGGGGAGGCCGCCTCGTATCGTCATCGCAGAGCCAGGACAAGGAACCGAGACAAGGGAGCAACCATGGCGAAGGCATCAAGCGCAACGGCCGAAAAGTCCGCGGACTACGGGGTCGCGGTCGACCGGTCAAGCCAGCTCGACGGGTACACCGTCAATTTCGTCAGCATCACCAAGACCCACGACCTCGGTCCCATGCTGGCCTCCCTCCCCGGCGGCAACTGCTCATGCCCGCACTGGGGCTACGTGCTCAATGGCCGCGTAGTCGTCCGCTACGCCGACCGCGAAGAGACCCTTGAAGCCGGCGACGCCTTCTACATGGCACCCGGTCACGCGCCAGAAGCCGAAGAGGGCACCGAGCTCGTTCAGTTCAGCCCCACCGGACAACTCGCCCAAGTTGAGGCGGCCATCGCGGCCGCTGCCCGACAGCCCTGAGCCCGGGCCTATCCCAGCGCCCAGTTGGTGCCGGTCCAGATCCAGGTTGTGCTGGGTGCGGAGACTGGGCTGGTGCTGGTGTAGCCGCCGTAGAGCAGGTCTTCGGCGGGTGCGGAGCGGTGGTATGCGATAACAGCGCCGAAGGCTGCGGGCGGGATAACGGCGTCCCGGCCACGGACACCGCCGGCCGCCGCCGCGCGGGTTGCCGCGCGGGTCGTCTCCAGGCGGGGCGGGCCCGGTCACGGTCCCGGCGGCGCCTGGGGCGTTCCCGACCGATGAAGAGGCCTATGCTGACGCAGAGGGTGGCGGGGAGCCGACCCCGACATCGACGCACTCGTCATCCTGTTCGGGCGCCCTCCGGCGAATTGCTATCGCACCGACGACGACATCGCCGCGCCGGATCAGCCGAGCAGCCAGGCCGGCCACGATAGGTGCCCCGCTACGTCAATTGTCTACACCTATCACTTCGCGATCCTCGCCGCGCTGGACGAGTCCAGCCCCGGCGACCGGGGCTGGACACAATCTCAGACGGCGTAGCGCCGGGTGATTTACCTAGTGGTCAGGGACGATTTCTCTCCTTCTCTCCCTGCTTGCACCCGAGGCCTGTTACCGCGAAGTCACTGTTGCTGAACTCCTCCTGGGTTATGTAGTGATGGCCGTTCATGATCTGGTTGTAAAGCTGGCCAGCAACGCCATTGGTTGGCCCGAAGACGAAGTTGCACTCGTCGCCGATCTCGAAGCCGATGGCGTCAAACCATGCGGAACCCTCGGGGTCAGTGATCGACTCGTTGACCTCGTGGCTGGTGGTGCTGATTATCGTGTCGGCGTCGGGGTTTCCGTTGGGGCTCTCCAGAACGGGGAAACCATTCCTGCCATTGTTGCCGCAGGTGAAATGCGTGGCTGAGTCGTAGACCGGGAATGGCATGTTCGCGTAGATGGCGCCGCCGACGGTGGCCTGGCTGTGGTAGGCACAGAAGGCCGCGGACGGCTGGTTGTTGATCGTGCATGCGTTCGCGCTGGTCAGCGTGGAACCCGGGAAGAAGCAGGTCTCGACATGCTTTGGCAGGTACATCACGTAAATGTGAGCCAGGTCGGCCGGCAGCCCCTGCACCCCGATGACCCGGTTGACCTCAGCCTGGACCTGATCATCGTCCACACAGGCGTCGTAGCCGGTGCTGTCCGCGTAAATGTTGCTTGTGTCGTTGGCCGCCACTGTGCAACCCGAGGGTGGCAGCGCACCGGTGTCGATGATAGGCACGCCGAACTTGATCCCGGTGAGGTGAGCCCCGTTGCTGCCGGGGTATTCACTCGCCATCGAGTACACGTTGTCCTGGCGGTGGCTGGAAACCGCCACGTCATTGAGGTAGGTGTTGATGGTGTTCTGGTAGCCGGCATCGATCGGATGACCCGCTGGCTGCCAGAAGATCGGCGTGAGCACCACCCGGCCAGTCGACTTCGTGCCCATCACAACGCCGCCGTTGAACAGCAGCGGCGGCTGGCCTATCGCGCGATCGCTGGTATTGCCGGCATGGCTGGGATTGGTGACCGCGCAGCCGGCCACCTGCGACTGCTGTACTTGCACGATGCCGAGGAAACGGCCCATCCGGGCCGGGCCTGCCGACGTCGCCGTACAGGCCGCCGGCACCGGGGAATGCGCGCTCGCGCGCACAGACGCACCCCCCGCCGTGGCCGTCGTCGCCGTCGCCGCGGCGAGTGCACCCACCGCCATCAAGGTCAGGATCACGCCCAGAACACGTCTCACAAAGGATCTCCTCATGACGTCCTTCCGTCCTCCGCTCCAGGACCGGGATTGCCTGCCACGACCCCGGCCACGATGCCTGCCGTAGCTGGGTGAGCTCCGGCTGCGCACAGCCGGATTTCGCACACGGACAGCTCAAAACCACCCGTGTTTGCGCAAATTCGGCCAAACACCGCGGAGCCTCCTCTTGAGTCGAAACCCTGTCAAGACCCATAGGCTGCCTCTGGGTATGCATAACCCTTCTGAGGCGAAGGGGACGCAGTACCGCCTGCGGCCCCTTGTGCGCGGCCGGCAACGTGCTGCGGTCCTGGAGCTACACCCTGCGCCGAATCCGGCTCCGCACTATGACTTCGCGCCATCTCCAGTAAACAACGTTTCGTAGTTGATTACCTACGGTAAGTTACAGTCAGCTTTGAGTGCCGGGGGCAATGCGGGGCTAGCCAACACCGTGGACGTGCGCACGCGGCACAACGTTTACGGGGAGGGATCATTCATTGCGAGTCGCCGGCGAGATGGCGGGTCGGGCAGAGCAGACCCGCTGGCACGGCACGAGTCTTTATTGGCGACAACCCTTGTTGCCGCCGAGCTAAGTGTTTAGCGTTACAAATGTGATCAAGCTCACAGGATAGCGCAGCTGTCTCGGACCGATGAGCACCCAACGGATCGGCACCGATGCCGTGCTGAAGGGAAGACGATGATGGATCGCAAATTCATTATCACGTTCGGGCGCCGCGCACGGTGGCGGACGGCCTGGCGTACCGGCAGCCGCGGCCGGCGCCTTGGCGCGAGTCTGCTCGCCGCGCTCGTGGCCGCGTCAGTACTCGCCGCCTGCGCCAGCAGCAACGCCGCGACCGGCGGCAAGGTGTCGCTGAACTTCTACAACTTCCCCGACGGCTCCGGCGCCATCCAGAAGGCGGTCGACAACTGCAATGCGCAGAGCGGCGGCCGGTACACGATCAACTACAACAAGCTGCCGAGCGCCGCCGATGGTCAGCGGCTGCAGATGGTCCGCAGGCTGGCCGCCAAGGACAGCCAGATGGACATCCTCGGCCTCGATGTCACCTGGGAAGCCGAGTTCGCCCAGGCCGGCTGGATCCTGCCGTGGACGGGCAGCTACCTGCAGCAGGCCACGGCCGGCACGCTCCAGGTGCCGCTGCAGACCGCCACCTGGCAGGGCAAGCTGTACGCGGTGCCGTACAACAGCAACACGCAGCTCCTGTGGTATCGCTCCGATCTGGTGCCGAACCCGCCGGCCACCTGGGCGCAGATGATCGCCGACTCGGAACAGCTGGCCAAGGAAGGCAAGCCGCACCTCATCGAGATCCAGGGTGCTCAGTACGAGGGGGCGGTCGTCTGGTTCAACACCCTGCTCGCGAGCGCGGGCGGCAGCGTGCTGACGCCCAGCGCGGCGAACCCCGCCCTGGGCGCCCCCGCTGTCAAGGCGCTGTCGATCATCAAGCAGCTGGCGACCTCGGTCGCGGCTGACCCGTCGCTCTCGGTCCAGATGGAAGACCAGAACCGGCTCGCCATGGAAGCCGGGTCGGCGGCGTTCGAGCTCAACTACCCGTTCGTCTACCCGTCGATGAAGACCGACCAGCCGGCCCTGTTCAAGAACTTCAAATGGGCGCTGTACCCGCGGGTGAACGCGAACGAGCCGGCGCACGTGACAATCGGCGGCATCGACATGGCGATCAGCAGGTACTCGACGCATCCGGATCTGGCCTTCCAGGCCGCGCTGTGCCTGCGTGACCGGCAGAACCAGCTGATCGCCGCGACCGTGGGCGGCCTGCCGCCGACGATCGCCAGCCTGTACACCGATCCGGCGATGCAGGCCGACTACCCGTTCCGCGCGGACATCCTGGCGGCTCTGCAGACCGCGAGCGTGCGGCCGAAGACGCCGGCCTACCAGAACCTGTCCATCGTCATCTCCCACCTCGTGTCGCCCCCGGCGGCGATCCATCCCGCGAGCACCGAGCAATCAATGGCCAGCCAGCTCAACGACGCCCTCGCCTCGAAGGGCCTGGTTCCGTGAGCGCCCAGCGGGCCAGCGTGCGCAGTCATCAGGAAGGCGGAGACCGATGAGTACAAGCACGCAGCCGGTCACCGGCGGCGAGACCGCGGCGGGACCAGCCAGACATCGCGTCCGGCTGTCCGAGGGCGCGCGGGCCGAGCGCCGGCTCGGCTGGCTCCTCTGTGCCCCGGCGGTGATCGTGATGATCGCCGTGACCGCCTATCCGGTCGCCTATGCGGTGTACCTCTCGCTGGAGCGTTACGACCTGCGCTTCCCCAACCAGGCCAAGTTCATCGGGTTCAGCAACTACAGCGCGGTGCTCAGCTCGCCGTACTGGTGGCAGGCGCTGAAGGTTACGGCGATCATCACGGTGGTCTCCGTGGCGGTCGAACTGGTGCTGGGCATGCTGCTCGCCCTGCTCATGTACCGGACGCTGTTCGGCCGCGGCAGCGTGCGCACCACAATCCTGGTGCCCTACGGCATCGTCACCGTGGCCGCCGCGTTCAGCTGGCAGTACGCCTGGACGCCCAGCGAGGGCTATCTGGCCGCCGCCTTCGGCAGCGGCGCGCCGCTGACCAAGACGACCGCCGCGATCGCGATCATCATCCTTGCGGAAATCTGGAAGACCACGCCGTTCATGGCCCTGTTGCTGATGGCGGGCTTGTCGCTGGTGCCGGAGGACCTGCTCAAGGCGGCCAAGGTCGACGGGGCCACCGCCTGGCAGCGCTTCACCATGGTCACCCTGCCGCTGATGAAGCCCGCGATCCTGGTCGCGCTGCTGTTCCGGACGCTCGACGCGTTCCGGGTGTTCGACAACATCTTCATCCTGACCGCGGGTGGCCATAGCACGGGCTCGGTGTCCATCCTCGGCTACGACAACCTGTTCACCGCGCTGAACTTGGGCATCGGGTCGGCGATCTCGATTCTCATCTTCATCTGCGTCGCGATCATCGCCTTCCTGTTCATCAAGGGCTTCGGCGCGGCGGTACCTGGCACGTCGACGGGAAGGTGAGGTAGCGAAGATGGCCACTACAGCCAGGCAGAAGGCAGGCTGGGGACTAGCCAACACCGTCGCGATAGTGCTGGCGCTGATCCCCGTGCTGTGGATCGTGTCGTTGTCCTTCAAGGATCCGTCCAGCATCACCGATCCGACGTTCATTCCGGTCAAGTGGACCTGGGGGAACTACAGCGGCATTTTCCATACCTCGGACTTCATCCGGCCGCTGATCAACTCGATCGGCATCGGGCTGATAGCCACCTTCATCTCCGTGCTGCTGGCCTCGATGGCGGCTTACGCGGTTGCGCGGCTGAGGTTCCCCGGGAAGAACGTGCTCATCGGGATGTCCCTGCTCATCGCGATGTTCCCGCTGGTCTCGCTGGTGACCCCGATGTTCAACATCGAGCGGTCGCTCGGGCTATTCAACACCTGGCCCGGGCTGATCATCCCGTACGTCGCGTTCGGCCTGCCGCTCGGCATCTACACGCTGTCGGCGTTCTTCCGTGAGATCCCGTGGGAGCTCGAGAAGGCGGCGAAGATGGACGGCGCCACGCCGTTCCAGGCGTTCACCAAGGTCATCGCCCCGCTCGCCGCACCAGGCATGGTGACGACCGCGATCTTGGTGTTCCTGTTCTGCTGGAACGAGTTCCTGCTGGCGATCTCACTGACGTCGACGACGGCCGCTCGCACGGCCCCGGCCGCGCTGGCCTTCTTCACCGGCAACTCGCAGTTCGCCGTGCCAACCGGGTCGATCTCGGCCGCCGCCGTGGTCATCACCATCCCGATCATCATTTTCGTGCTGTTCTTCCAGCGCCGGATCGTCGCGGGGTTGACGTCTGGCGCGGTCAAGGGCTAGCCGGGATTCCAGGACATTAGGAGAAAACAGTGGCCAACATCGTTCTGGACAACGTCACCAAGCGCTTCCCCGACGGCGCGCTCGCGGTCGACAGCATCAGCCTCGACATCGCCGACGGCGAGTTCGTCATCCTGGTCGGGCCGTCTGGCTGCGGGAAGTCGACGACCCTCAACATGATCGCCGGCCTGGAGGACATCACCGAAGGTGAGCTGCGCATCGGCGGCCAGGTGGTCAACAACAAGGCGCCTAAGGACCGCGACATCGCGATGGTATTCCAGAGTTACGCGCTGTACCCGCATATGACAGTCCGGCAGAACATGGGCTTCGCGCTCAAGCTGGCTAAGACACCGAAGGCCACGATCGATGAGAAGGTCAGCGAGGCCGCGCGCATCCTCGACCTGACCCAGCACCTCGACCGCAAGCCGGCCAACCTATCCGGTGGCCAGCGGCAGCGGGTCGCCATGGGCCGGGCGATTGTCCGTGATCCGGCCGCGTTCCTGATGGACGAGCCGCTCTCCAACCTCGACGCGAAGCTGCGGGTGCAGATGCGCACAGAAGTCTCCAGGATCCAGCGACGCCTCGGCACCACCACCGTGTATGTCACGCACGACCAGACCGAGGCGATGACGCTCGGCGACCGGGTTGCCGTCATGCGCGCTGGCATACTCCAGCAGGTCGGCTCCCCGGATGAGCTCTATCACAGCCCGCTCAACCTGTTCGTGGCTGGTTTCATCGGGTCGCCCGCGATGAACTTCATGGGTGGCACCCTCGAAGAGAACAGCTTGCGTACCCACCTAGGCGATGTCCCCCTCACCGGCGAGCTGCGGCATGCGCTTGATGGCGCGCGCAACCGCCGTGACGTGATCGTCGGCATCCGTCCAGAGAACTTCGAGGACGCGGCGCTCGTCTCCGCCGACGTCCGGCCTAAGGGCATCACGTTCCGGGCGACCATCGATGTACTCGAATCGATGGGCTCCGACGTGTTCGTCTACTTCACGAAGGGAGAGGACAGCGGGGTGAACGCGGCCGAGCTCGAGGAACTCGCGCGGGACTCCGGACGCGCCGACACCGGCGGGAGCGGCGACACGGTGGTCGCGCGGCTCGACGCGGCGACGCGCATCCGGGAGGGCGCGGACAGCGAACTGTGGGCCGATGTCAGGTCGATGCACCTGTTCGACCCGGCAACCGGCCGGAACCTCAGCCTCGGTGATGCACCCGCCGCCCCCGCAGCCGTTCAATGACCTCGTCGTTCCATTCGTGGGTCCGCATGAGGCGGTAACGTTCGAACGCGATCCGCAGGTAGGCCTCGGCCTCAGTGCGGGTGCCGATCAGGTCTGCCTCGCGCAGCATGCGCACGACCGGTTTGTACTCTTCAGCCAGCCAGCGGCGGGCAACGTCGCCGCGGTCCAGGAAGCGGCGCTCGTCCTGCATGTACCGGAATCCCCACGCCTCCACGGCTTCTGCCAGCTCGGTATAGGACCACGGATCGGTGAAGGCGATCCCGGCATAGGCGGGCGCGGGCAGCGGCACTCGTGAGCGGAATAGCCGCTCGTCGCTCTTCATGAGCAGGTCGCCCCGCCGGCTGACGCCGTCGGCCGGCACGGTCGTCAGCACCTCGGTCACGTAGGCGTCGATCATCGTCTGGCCGGTCGCCACCGCTATCGACACCCGGTGGTGCCCGTCTTTGACGAAATGCAGGCTGCCGACCCGGTAGACGTCGATTGGCGGGATCGACTCCCCGCGCCGCTGGGCGAGGGCCAGCCGCTCCCATCGCTCGCGCACCCTGCCCGACGTCGGCCGGAAGCGGCGATCGAAATCGCGACGGGAATCGAGGGTGCCGACGATGCTGTCCACCCGGATGCTCGCCAGGCCCAGAGAGCGCTCTCCCCGCCTGCCCAGCGCGGCCACCACCTCGTCCAGCGGCAGGATGAGGTTGACGTCGTCGGGTGCCCGCCGCAGCCGGTAGGTGAGCCTGGTAAGCAGCTGACGCCGCCTGGCCCGCTGAAAGTCGTTCTCCACGTCCGCTCGCGGAAAACCAGTCTCACCGGGCATTGCGACCGCCTGCCCGCGGGTTCAGGAGACCGCCGCCCGGCTCGATTTTCAGCAGGTGCCGGCCGACGACATTCCGCACGATCGTGCTGCCGAGCTGCCGGTCGGGCACCGGCGCGCCGAAGGGATGCACATGACCGTGCAGGAGCAGGGCCGGCCGGAGCCGTCTGACCAGGGCGTGCAGCGCGGTGAACCCGTAGTGCGGGACGTCCTCGCCATCGCCTACCCCGCGTGGCGGTGCGTGGGTAATCAGCACATCGACCCCGCGGCCATCGCGCAGCCTGCGCCACGCGGCCTTGCGGCTCAAGGACCAGGCGCGCCGGGCCTGCTGGCTGTCGGTGTACTGGTTAGGACCCTCGCCGTAGCGGCGGCAGCCGCCAAGGCCGGCTATGCGCAGGCCCGCGACATCGGCTATCCGCAGATCGGCATTCACCGCACCCGCCGGCCAGGGCGGTCGATCTGGCAGTCCAGCCCGCAGCGTCATCCCGGCACGGGAAATCCGGTAGCCGGACACGTCTGGATCATGGTTGCCACAGACGAACAGGAGCGGCACGTCCAGGGCGTTCATCAGGTAGTCCAGGTAGCCGAATGGCAAATCCCCGCAGGCGAGAATCAACTCCGCGCCAGGCACCGCTCGCCCGTCCGCGTACAGCGCCTCATCGACTTCGTCGGAAACCGCGAGCACCCTGACCACTCCTTGATCGTATGCTCAGGCCGCGGTGCGGTCGTGATGCAGGCCCGGAGGCCGGCTCAGTGCGCGGCCGTCTCCCGGACATCTAGGCCACGCTGCCGCAACGCGGCCTCCGCCCGGTAGATCTCGGTCACCGGGACCCGGCCGGATGTGACCACGGGCGGGCTGACCTCCAGCCGTCGGCAGGCCTGCGACAGGACGTCGACGTATGCTGCCCGGACTGCCCGCACCCGCAGGCCCTTGGCCGGCGTCGCCGTCTGGTTCTCCGTCGCATCGAGCTGTATCCGCAGCCGGCGCAGGTTCACGCCCAGCCGCTCGATCGGTTCCGGCGGCGGCACGTGGCGCATGCGGCTGCGTTCGGAGAGCCAGCGGAACGCGCGGATCGCGCAGAGCACGGCGAATCCCGCGGCCGTGGGCAACATGACCACGATCCCCAGCTCAAGCGGCGTACCCACGTCTCCCATCCTCTGCCCGCAGGCCATACGGATCAAGAACCGCCGCCTCCACCATGCCGCCCGCCACCTCGGGACCAGACAGGCCGCGGAAACCGGCAAAACGGGCGCCGCATACCGCCGTGCGGCCCGGCAGAAAGCCCCAGCCTGTAAGGAATCCGTTGCTGGTGGGGCGGCTGGGGCTCGAACCCAGGACCGGCGGATTATGAGTCCGCTGCTCTAACCGGCTGAGCTACCGCCCCGCATCGCGCCACATTACACGAACTGGCGCCGCACAGTCGACGCCGAGCGGGACCGATGCGCTCCGCACCATCGAGCTCTACCGTCATCCGCGCACCAACACCTACGGCGTCCGCGAGCGCGACGGCTGCCGGTGAAGCTGATCGGCATCACCGCGACCGACGACCAACCAGGCGACGACGTCCGCTCGGCGGCCTTGGGCGCGACGATGGGCATGGGTGGAGCACGCGCTCACCGGCCCGACGACCCGGACCTCGACGGATACCTCAAAGCCGATCTGTCCATATAACGAGACAAGCTTGACTGATATACGAGACAGGCTGGTAGCGTCGCCACCTATGGCGACGTATACCCACGGGCATCACGAATCCGTGCTGCGGTCCCACACCTGGCGGACCGCGGAGAACTCGGCGGGCTACCTGCTCGGTCACTTGACGTCGGACATGGAACTGCTCGACGTCGGCTGCGGGCCGGGCACGATCACCGCGGATCTCACCCGCCTGGTCAAGCACGTCACCGCGATCGACACCGGCCAGGAAATCATCGCCACCGCGAGGCAAAATGCCCCCGAGGCCACGTTCGGAACAGGCGACGTGCACGCGCTCGACTTCCCGGACGACACTTTCGACGTGGTGCACGCGCATCAGGTGCTCCAGCACGTCGCCGACCCGGTGCGGGCGCTTCGCGAAATGCGCAGGGTATGCCGGCCGGGCGGCATCGTGGCCGTGCGTGACTCCGACTACCCCGCCTTCGCCTGGTACCCGCTACTCCCCCGGCTCGACGACTGGCTCGCCCTCTACCTCGAGATCGCCCGGCGCAACGGGGGCAACCCGGACGCGGGCCGCAAACTGCTGAGCTGGGCCAGGCAGGCAGGCTTCTCAGACGTCACCGCCACGTCGTCCACCTGGTGTTTCGCGACCGAGCGAGACCGCGCATGGTGGGGCGGCATGTGGGCGGACCGCATCCGCGACTCCGCGATAGCCGCCCACGCCATCGAACATGGCCTCGCCTCCCGAGGCACGCTCGACGACCTCGCCGCGGCCTGGCGCGAATGGGCACAATCTCCCGACGGCTGGCTCTCCATCCTGCACGGCGAACTCATCTGCCGGAAATGATTGCGGACACTTACCCCCCCAGATCGGGGGGGTAAGTGTCCGCAATAATCTGGCGTGCCTGTCGGCATGCCGGGAATAACGTGACATGTCGTGATATGGGGGTGGGCAGGGCATGCCCGGGGGGTGGGTGTGTGGGGAGGGAGGGAGCCCCCGGAGAGGGCCTACACGTCAGGCGGCGCAGGTGAGCTTGATGCTCCGCGGCGGGAACTTGTACGAGTACGCGTCCCCGTTTCTCCCGTACCAGCTTGTTTCGAGCGTGTATGTGCGGGTGCCGGTGAACGTGCAGGCCCAGGACACACGCTGCCGCAGCACCCACGACGAACTGTAGCCGGTCGAGGCCTGGGCCAAGACCTGGTACAGCGTGGGGAGGGGCTGCGCCAGGAGGGTCACGACGAGCTTCTGGTCCTGCCATCCGTTGCCCCAGCACGTCGACGCGCCGAACCCGGTGATCTCATGGTGATCGGCGGACACCGTGGGCTGGAAGGCGAAGAGCTGGCAGCTGAAGAAGGGTTGCGATTGGGTGGCGGCGACGGCGGGTGGCGCCGCGAGCGCCAGCACGCTGATACTAACCACCACCGTTGCGACTAGTGATCTCCGTGCAAGGAACTTGAACATGCTGAAGTATGCGCATACCGGGACCTGAGTGGCCAAGCGGTTTAAGTGGCATGATGGGGACAATGTCATCGATTGGCCTCCAGGCGGTCGGCGTCAGCGACCGCGACGAACAGCTCTACCGCACGCTGCTGCGCAACCCCCGCGCCACGCTGTCGCAGCTGAGCGCCGCGACCGGCACAAGCCGGGTGCTGGCTCGCCGCGGACTGGACCGGCTGGAAACGATGGGCCTGGTCAGCCGCCAAGGTCAGCCCGCCAGATTCGTCCCGGCCGCACCCGACATGGCCATCGAGGCGCTGATCCTGCGGCGCCAGGAGGAGCTGGAACGCTGCCGCATGGTGGCCGCCACGTTGCTCGCGGAGAGCCGGGAAGCCGGCCAGTCCGCCGGATGGCTGGTCGAGGTCATCGTCGGCCGGGAGGCCACGTTCCAGCGCTACCGGCAGCTGCTGACCACTGCCCGGAGCGAAGTGCTGATGTTCGACAAGCCCCCGTACATCGGCCCGGCGGAGAATCCGCTGGAGATCGACGTGCTGAAACGCGGCGTCACCTGGAAGGCCGTCTACGCGCCGGAAGCGCTGGAGCTTCCCGAGCGCGTCGCTCATCTGCGCAGCTGGCAGGACGCCGGCGAGCAGGCCAGGGTCTGCGCTCACCTGCCGCTCAAGCTGGTCATGGTGGACCGCGCCCTCGCGCTGCTGCCGCTCACCGCGGACAACGCGGGCGAGACCGAAGAGCACACCGCGATCCTCGTGCACCCGTGCTCGCTGCTGACCACCCTCGGCATGCTGTTCGACATGCTGTGGGAGCGGTCCCTTCCGCTGAGCTGGACAGGATCGGACGACGAGCTGGACGAGACCGACCGCACGATGCTCCAGCTGCTCACCGCCGGGTTCAAGGATCAGGCGATCGCCCGGCAGCTCGATGTCAGCCTGCGCACGGTCCGGCGCCGGCTCTCGAACCTGATGACCGTGCACGGCCTGCGGTCACGCTTCCAGCTAGGCCAGCTGGCCGTCCAGCGCGGCTGGGTATAACACCGCCGGAATGTGCACCGACACGACCGCCGAACGGCCGCCGTTCACCACGGCGAGCGCGTCCTTCAGCACACCGGGGAGGGCGTCCGGGTCGTCGACCGTGACCGCGTAGGCGCCGCCGGCCGCGGCGGCCACGCCGGGCAGGTCCGCCTCGGGCTCGAACGACACGTGGAAGTCGTCCGCCGCCGCGGCGGCCCCGGACGGATGCACGCCGAGCGTGGACTGCTTCGGGGCGCGCCATCCCCGGTTGTCGTAGATCACTGTCAGCGACGGCGCGCCGTACCTGCGCGCGACCCACTGCGCGGACGCCGGCACGCCGAACAGGTAAGAACCGTCTCCCACAACGCACACCACCGGACGTTCGGGAAAAGCCAGCTTCGCCCCGATCGCGCCGCCACCCGCGAAGCCCAGCGAACCACCGCCGGAGCCCACCAGCGAGCCGGGCCGGCTCGCGCGCAGATGCTCCGCGACCACCTGGAAGTTGGTGACCGCCTCGGTGAGCACGAGCGCGCCGGTCCCCGCCAGCGCCTCCCGCAGGCATCCGGTCAGGTACCGCGGCGTGATCATGCCATCCTCGGGCCGCTCGAGCGCGGCAAGACTGGCCCACCGTGCCTGGCTGGCCGCCGCGACCTCGGCTCGCCGCGCCTCGATTTTAAGGGCATCTTTTGTCCGAACGGCATCGCGGATTTGTTCCAGGGCAACCTTTGAGTCGGCCATGGCGAACCGGCGTGCGGGGATATGCCACATGGACATGCCGGTCTTGAGCGGGTCTATGTCGATCGCGAAGATGGCAGCGTCGCGCGACGGCCGGCTGGCCACCGGGATCCACGGCACGTCGCTGTCCACGACAAGGATGACGTCGGCCTGGGCGAGCACCGGGTTCTGCTGCCGGGTGGTGAACTGATACCCGGCGTGCAGCGGGTGGTCGGCGGGGAAGTTCACGCAGAAGGCCGCGGATTCGAGCACCGGGATCGCGAGCAGTTCCGCCAGCTCGACGAGCGCGGCCACCGCCTCGGGGTTGCGGCCGAGGTACGAGGTGACGATCAGCGGATGTTCGGCGGCGCTGAGCGCGTCGGCGATCTCCGCCGCGACGTCGGGGGTCAGCGCGGACGGCCCGATCGGCGGGTACAGTTCGGGATGGCCGTCGTACGGCTCGACCGGCTCCTCCATCGCCTCGCGGGGGCCGACCAGGTACACCGGGCCGCACGGCTCGCTGCGGGCGATCTGCAACGCGCGGTGCACGAGCTGCTTGACGTTGCGGCCGGTCCGGATCTCGTTGTCGTACTTGACGTAGCCGCGCAGGATGCCGCGCTGGTCGTGCACGTCCTGGACCCAGTGGATGAACTCGTTGCGGCCGCCCGGCAGCTCGCCCTGCATGGTGTACGGCGCCGCTCCGGCGAAGACCAGCACCGGCACGCGGCCGCGCATGGCGTTGTTGACCGCGCCGCCGAGGTTCTGGGTACCGGCGTCGACGTGCACCAGGACGGCCTGGGGCCGCCTGGTCACCGCCGCGTAGGCATGGGCGGCGGACAGGGCCACGGTCTCGTGCGGGCACGTGATGAGTGTGGGCAGCCGGGAGTCCCGGCCCTCCGCGCGTGCCTGGGCCAGCGCTTCGATAATGCCAGGATGGTCGCTGCCGAGGTTGGCAAAGACGTAGCTGACCCCGGCCTCGGCGAGGGCCTCAAGGAAGGCGCTGCTTGTGGTGTAATACCGGTTCAACCGGGGGGAGCCGTCCCCCCGGACCCCCGCGGTCAGTACCGGCCGGCCGTCTGCATCGACATCGCGTGCTCCACCAGCGTCACGAGCGTGGCCTTGGTGGACTCCCGGTTCCGCGCGTCGCACGGGATGACCGGCACATCGGGGCTGATCGCCAGCGCTTCGGAGACGTCCCGGCTGCGGTGCGGGAACTGCCCGTGGAAGCCGTTGATCCCGATCACGAACGGCAGGCCCGAGGCCTCGAAGTAGTCCACGGCGGGGAACGAGTCCGCCAGCCGTCGGGTGTCCACGAGGACGACGGCGCCGATCGCGCCCTGGATCAGGTCGTCCCACATGAACCAGAACCGGTGCTGTCCGGGGGTCCCGAACATGTACAGCACCAGGTCCTTGTCCAGCGTGATGCGCCCGAAGTCCATCGCCACGGTCGTCGTGCTCTTGTCCGGCACGTGCGACAGGTCGTCCACGTCCGTGCTTGCCACGGTCATGACGGCCTCGGTGGTGAGCGGCGTGATCTCGGAGACCGAGCCGACAAACGTCGTCTTGCCCACGCCGAACCCGCCGGCCACGACGATCTTGACCGACGTCATAGCCTGCGAAGCGTCCGCCACGGGGCGGGCGACGCTAGATCTTACGGAGTCCACTAAGCACCCTTTCGAGCAGATTGAGGTCCGGACGGCCCTCCGCGTCATCGCGCTGGTGTATGCGGACGAGCCCGTCCGCGCTCATGTCGGCGATGAGAATCCTCGCCACCCCCAAAGGCAGCCGAAGCACCGCGGACACCTCCGCGACCGACCGCCAGTCCCGGCAGAACTGGAGGATCGCCTGGCACTCCGGTGCCAGTACGGAGAGGTCCCGCGGTTCGAGGACGGTCGCGGTCACCAGCGCCTCGATGGCGAGCTGGAACCGGGACTGTGTCCGCCCCCCGGTGACCGTGTAGGGACGGACAAGCCGCGTGGAGCCCTCCTCCTCGGCGCCGAAACCGCCGCCTCCGAAGCCCCGCACAACGTTGTCGTCCCATCCGCCGGCTCCCCGGACCCCTGAGCCTTGCCAGGAGCCTTGCGCGCCCCCCGCGGGGGTCACTGAGCCGGCGAATGGTGACCGGTCGTCACCGCGCCCTTGGCCAGCCACTAGAACCTCCGGTCACCGTCTCTTGCGTTGATTAACGTCGTCCGTCACCGGGAATAGCCGCTTGCAGGCCACCGCGCTGGGCGGGGGTCAGAACCCGCCCGGCCCGCTCGACCAGCAACGTCATCTCGTAGGCAACCAGCCCGAGATCGCAGGTGGAGGCGGCGAGCACGGCGAGGCTCGACCCGTTGCTGATCGCCATGATGACCAGCACGCCGCGCTGCATCTCCACAACCGTCTGCACAACCGCGCCGCCCTCGAACACGCGTGACGCGCCCTGGGTAAGGCTCGTCAGGCCCGAGGTCACCGCCGCCAGCTGGTCGGCCCGCTCCTGGGGGAACCCGGCACTGAAGGCCAGCGGCAGGCCGTCCGAGGAGACCACCACCGCGTGCGCCACGTCCGGGACCCGCTCCACGAAGTTGGTGATCAGCCAGTTGAGATCCTGCGCTGGGCGCCCTGGCGTACTCACGCTCGCTCCTTAGCTTGGGCGGACTGTATATGCGCTCGTGGATATGTCATCAGTGTTACTGCTCCTCGATCTGGGGTGCGGCCGCGCGGCCCTCGCGCACGCCTCGCTGGAAGCTCGACAACCGGGCACGGACGTCGTCCGCGGTCCGGGCCGGGGCCGCGGGCGCCGTTCCTCCGGCGTCCTGGCCGCCGCCGCCGACGGAACCAGGGACCAGATTGGCCCTGGGCACCCGCTTTGGCAGCCCAGCATGTGTGGTCTCCCCCGCCGACGGCGCGGCAACCACCTGCGCCGCCCGCCAGCCCTCATCGGCTGGCGAGGTCCATGTCTGCGTCGTCGCGGCCTGCACCGGCTGCGGGCCGGTACCCCGCGATGTCGTGGCGGTCGCGGTGGTGCCCATCGTCTTGCCGCTGCGCCGGAACCAGTCCGACTCGAGCGAGTCGAAGATCGGCAGCCGCTGGTCTTGCGCGGCGGCCGGCGGAATCGTCACCGTGGTCGGGTCTTGGGTCGCGGCGGCCCCATTGCCGTTCCCGTTCCCGTTCCCGTTCGCGTAGCCGTCGCTGAACCCGTCACCGAAGCCGCCGAGGCCCGCGCCCACCCGCGGCAGGCTCGTGGTGGCGTCATCGTCCGGGAGCGAGTCGGCTCCCAGGTCGTCGTCGCGCACGGTGGGCGGCTGCGCGCCGCCGAACGACGGGAGCCGGCTGGGTCCGGTCGAAATGCCGTTGCTCGTGTCCGCTGGCGCGGCCGCGCCAGCGTTGCGGACGGGCAGCGGCGGCACACCCTGGGTTGGCTGCGGACCGGTCGACGGCTGCACCGGCTGCACCGGCTGCGGGCCGGTCGGCGTGAACGACGGCGAGCTGCCCTGCCCGGTACCCGAGGAGAACCGCGGGATGCGCGCGGCCGCGGTGGCCTGCGAGGTCGCGGTGCTGGCCGTCGCGGTCGGCGCGGACAGCGACGGAGCGGGACCGTAGTCGTCGGCGTCGAACTTGCGCAGCCGGCCGAGCGGCGGCGCGACCTCGGGCGCGGCCACGGTCTCCGGCAGCCAGATCAGCGCGGTCAGACCGCCGGCCTGGGCGTGCCGCAGGCGGACCCGGACGCCGTGCCGCGCGGCCAGGCGGCCGACCACGAACAGGCCCATGCGGCGGGACACCGCCACGTCCACCACCGGCGGGTTGTCGAGCCGCCAGTTCGCGTGCGACATCTCCTGGTCCGAGATGCCCACGCCGTTGTCGGTGATGTCGAGCAGCACGCCGCCGCTGGACAGCGGCTGTCCCGACACGTACACCTGGGTGTCTTCCGGTGAGAACGTGGTGGCGTTCTCGACGATCTCGGCGACCAGGTGGACCACGTCGTTGACGGCCTGGCCGACGACCACGATGCCGGGCTGCACGTTGAGCACGACGCGCTCGTACTGCTCGATCTCGGAGATCGCGGCGCGGAGCACGTCGACAAGCGGCACCGGCTGGCTCCACCTGCGGGCCACTTCGTGGCCGGCCAGAACCAGCAGGTTCTCCGAGTTGCGGCGCATACGGGTGGCCAGGTGGTCGAGCCGGAACAGGCTGGACAGCCGGCCCGGGTCCTGCTCGCTCTGCTCCAGCGAGTCGATCAGCGAGAGCTGCCGCTCGATCAGCGACTGGCTGCGGCGGGACAGGTTGATGAACATCGCGTTGAGGTTGCCGCGCAGCATGGCCTCGTCGGCCGCCAGCCGCACCGCCTCGCGGTGCACCTGGTCGAAGGCCCGCGCCACCTCGCCGATCTCGTCGGTGGAGTTGACCCCGATCGGCTCGATCTCCACGCCCTCGTCCGCGCCCTCGCTCTGGCTGAGCCGGCGGACCATGTCGGGCAGCCGGTGACCGGCGACGTCGAGCGCGTCACTGCGCAGCTTGCGCAGCGGCCGGGTCAGCGACCGCGCGACCATCGTGGAGATCAGCAGCACCAGGCCCAGCACGAGCGCGGTGGCGATGGCGGCCACCAGCAGGTTGCGCTGGGAGTTGGACTTCAGTGCGTTCGCGCGGGTGGTGATCTGGGAGACCAGGCCGTTCGCCTGTGCGACGCCCTGCGAGCCGCCGTCGGCGACCGCGCGCGCCTTGCCGATCTCGGCGCTCATGTTGCCGAACCACGCCTGGGCGTTGAGGTTGCTGCCACCGGAGGTGAGCAGCGTGTTCGGCTTCGCGGCCAGCGATTCGGCCAGCGCTTCCTCGGCGGACGCGGAGTCCACCTGGGTGCCCGCCAGCGTGTTGGTCAGGATGCTCTGCTCGGTCTCGGACGCGGAGGCGTTGAAGTCCGTCTGGTCAGCGGCCTGTTCGGTCTGCGCCTGCTCGAGCGCGGACAGGTCCTCCGGGCCGAGCACCTGGGTGGGCGAGCCGAGCGCCGCGGACAAGATCGCGCGCTGCCGCGACATCTGGTTCTCCTCGCGGAGCAGCGCGGTCAGCGTGGTCACGTTTCCCTGGAGGTCGGCGTCGTTAGCGCCGTTACCGACCGAGCCGCTGAACGTGTTCGCGTTGTCGATGACCGTGGTGTACGCCCGGATGACGTCCGAGGGCGGGAACTTCGTGCTGATGGCTACCGTGCGGATGTTGGGCAGGTCGCTGAGGCTGGCCACCAGCTGCTGGAGGTCCTGCACGGTGCCGGGCTGGAAGCCGGATCCGGTGAGCACCGCCTGCGCGTCGCGCTGCACGGTCTGCGACCACGAGCTCGTGTTCGCCTGGGCCTGTTTGACGGAGACCATGTTGCCGTTCTGCGTGTCGTAACCGACCATCCGGCCGTTGGCGACGTAGCTAGCGGTGATGTCCCGCTCGTCTTCCAGGTTCTGGGTCAGGGTGACGACCGCGGCGTTCAGGTTGGCCAGCGTCTGCACCCGGCCGAACGCGGCGGCGTCGGACGCGTTCGAGGAGATCTCGATGGCGCCGAGCACGGCGGCGGCGATCGTGGGAATCGCGATAACGGCCGCGAGACGCCAGCGCACGCGCCAGTTGCTGGGCGCGAAGCGGCTAGGCCGCCCGGCCGCGCCCATGGAGCTGCGAGTCGTGACGGGGGTAACCGGGGGTATGTTCCCCTGCCCCTGCTCGTCAATGGCAGGCCCGCCGGCGACAAGCGCCGCGTCGGGACCGGTCCCGTGTCTGGCAATGGCCGATGAGGACGCAGAGTTACCGTCTCCGGCCGTCTCGCCGAGACTGGTCACCGATCGTCTACGCACTGCGCTCGCACCTCGTCAACAGTGCGGCCGAGGCCACACTTCTCGTTCTCGTTACAAAACGGGTAAGGACATATAATCACCTTCGGTAGGCACCGCACCGGGCATTCGCCAGTAAACAGGTAGATCTTAGCGAGGTTTGTTTCCGCTGCGGTCGCTCTCGGCCACCGCCGGCCACCCTCGCCTCTTCCTTCCCGCTAGCTTTGCCTGCCCGGATCCCAGCTCACGACGGTGCGTTACCGACCGCAATGTCCGTTTCACCGACTGTACCGAACGTGCATCCTGTGGGGCCTCACCTCCGGCCTTCCGATACTCCGCGTAACCACCACGCCCGGCCGTCTTCGCCGCGCGTCCTTGCCTTGCGCCTTGCTGTGCCCGGCAGTTTCGCCGCGCGTCCTTGCCTTGCGCCTTACTTTGCCTTGCTGCGCCCGGCCGCTCCGGCCGCGCGACTACCCGTTTGCAACGTCCGGCCTTCCCCGGCCGCACGCCTCCCCTCCCGCCGCGCAGCCCTCCTCCGGCCGCGCACCGCTTCGACTCACCCGCCGGGCGCTCCTCCGCGCCCGCCGGCCACCTTCAGGCGCGCCGCCGTCCGCCAGGCTGGCGACTAGCCTTGCAGGGCATGCTAGACCCAGCGAGGGCCTCTTATCCCGAAATATCAGTATTGGGTGGCTTTGTGATTGTGATCGGCGGCGCATGCGAGGGCCTTTTTCGACAAAAGCCCTTTTCTAACATGGGAGATCGCATGGCCTAGCTCCCACAAGTCACGCAGCTCACTGTGACCACTCCCGCCGCGTGATCGGTTGCCGAGGCGGGCCTGCTCCGTCAGGCTTGGGCCGGGGGCCCGGGCAGAGCGCGCTCTCAAGGAGGACGGCGTGTCAGCGGAGTCGGCTCCCAGGCGGTCCGGCCGACGCTACCCGGCGGTCGTGCGCGGGGTCATCGGGATCGCTGTCTTCATCGGGCTCGCCCAGGCGGTCGGCGCCTCGGGGCTGGTCAAGCAGAGTGTGCTGCCGTTGATGTCCACGGTCCTCGCCCGCGCGTCCGGGCTGGCCGGCAACACGCGGTTCATCGCCGACATGGGCGCGACGCTGGCCGGGTGGGCGCTCGGGCTCGGCATCACGATCGTGATCGGCGTGCCGCTCGGGTTGCTGCTCGGCAGCGTTCCCGTGGTCCGGGTGGCCACCCGCGCGATCGTGGAGTTCCTGCGGCCGATCCCTTCGGTCGCGTTGATCCTGCCGGTCGAGCTGCTGCTCGGACCCGGGCTGCGGACGGCGGCGACGCTGATCGTCTACGGCGGCATGTGGCCGATCCTCTACAACACGATGGCCGGGCTTGACGACGTGGATCCGGTCGCCAAGGACACGCTGCGCGCGTTCGGCTTCGGGCGGCTCGCCGTCATCCGCCACGTCTCGCTGCCCAGCGCGGCGCCGTTCATCGCGACCGGCATCCGGATCGCGTCCGCGGTGGCACTCATCCTCGACGTCGGCACCGGCTACCTCACCGGACGGATCGCCGGGCCGGGGATCGGCGCGTTTATCGCCGACGCGAACTCCGGCTCGGGTAACACTCCCCTGGTGCTCGGCGCGGTGATCTGGGCCGGGCTGCTCGGTGTGGTATTGAACCTGCTGCTGGTCTGGGCCGAACGACGTCTGCTCCCGTGGCACCGGACCAGCCTGGGCTACGCGGACCTGACCACCGCACGCGCTCCCGCGGCGGCGCCGTGAGACGGCTCGGCTGGCTATCCCGCTGGGTGGTACTGGCCTGTGGCGTCGGACTCTGGCAGCTGCTTGCCGACTGGCGGCATTCGGCGTTCTTCCCGCCGCCGTCGACGATCGCGTCCGCGATGCACCGTCAGTGGTTCTCCGGCCCGGCCAGTCACCTGTTCCTGACACCCGACGCGACCGGCAACATCCTGCCCAGCCTGGGCCGCATCCTGCTCGGCCTGGCGATCATCGTGGTGACGGGCATCCCGGCCGGCCTGGCCATCGGACGGTCGCCGGTGCTGACCGACTTCCTGGATCCGCTGCTCCAGTTCTTCCGGTCGATCCCGGTGGTGACCGCGGCGCCCGTGTTCATCGCGCTGTTCAAGATCGGCACCCAGATGGAAGTCGCGACGATCGTGGCCGGCACCATCTGGCCGCTTCTGCTCAACACGATCGACGGGGCGCGGTCGATCGACTCGGTCCAGGTGGAGACCGCCCGCGCCTTCCGGTACTCCGCGTGGGAAAAGGTGCGCTGGCTCATCTTCCCCGCGGCGCTGCCGAAGATCTTCACCGGCCTTCGGCTGTCCGTGTCCCTGTCGCTGATCCTGATGGTGTTCGCCGAGCTGATCGGCTCCACCGACGGCATCGGCTACGAGATGAACAACGCCAACCAGTCGTTCGACCTGACCGGCCTGTGGGAGGGCGTCGTGCTGCTTGGCATCCTCGGCTACCTGATGAACGGCATCTTGTACCTGGTGGAGAGCCGCGTCCTCGCCTGGCACCGGTCAGCGAGACAAGGAGCCTCGTAGGATGCTTGAGATAACCGGGCTGAGCCGGGCGTACGGGCAGGGGGCGGCTGCTCATCTCGCGATCACGGACATCACGCTGTCGGTTGCCGATGGCGAGCTGCTGACGATCGTCGGGCCGTCAGGCTGCGGGAAGTCGACGCTGCTGCGCTGCGTCGGCGGGCTGCTGGCGCCGAGCAGCGGCACGGTGGTGCTGAACGGCACGCCTGTGACGCGGGTGCCGGACCGGCTCGCCGTCGTGTTCCAGGATTACAGCCGGTCGCTGTACCCATGGCTTTCGGTCGGCGACAACGTGGCGCTGCCGCTGCGGCGGACGGTGCGGAGCCGGGCCGAGCGCCGCGACGCGGCGGCGGCCGCGCTCGCCGCGGTGGGCCTGGCCGGCCAGCGCAGCCGGTACCCGTGGCAGCTGTCCGGCGGAATGCAGCAGCGGGTGGCCATCGCCCGGGCACTGGCCTGCGATCCGGTGCTGCTGCTGATGGACGAGCCGTTCGGCTCGGTCGACGCGCAGACCAGAGAGGACCTGGAAGACCTGCTGCTCGCCGTGCGCGCCGAGCGCGGCATCACGATCCTGCTGGTTACCCACGACATCGACGAGAGCGTCTACACCGGCGACCGCGTGGTCGTGCTGACCCCAGGCCCGGGCCGGATCCGCGCCGTCCTGCCGGTGACGCTGCCCGCCCCGCGTGACCAGACGGCGACCAAGGAGCTGCCCGAATTCGTCAAGCTGCGCGCCGAGGTCAGCCGGCTGGTCCGGGCCCGTGGCGCGGTGCCTCAGGCTGGCTGATTGAGCTGGCTGTGCAGCGTGGCCATGTCGGAGCAGATCCACTCCTCGGTGACCACGCCGTCGACGATCCGGTAGAACTCGTGGCTGACGTACTCGATCGTGCGGCCGGTGGCCGGAATGCCGAGGAATTCGCCCTGGTGGGTGCCGCGGAACGTCAGCCGCAGGGCCACCTGGTCGCCCTCGGCGACGACGTCGTCGATGCGCGCGCGCAGGTCGGGAAAGCCGCACCTGATGTATTCGGCTCCCTCCCGCCACACGTCGGGGCCTCGCCTCGTCTCCAGGCCGGCCATGTTCATCACGACGTCCGGGCTGAGGTAGGCCACGCACGTGTCGAAGTCGCCCTCGTTGAAGGCTTCGATGGCGCTGCGCAGCAGCGCGACATTGCTGTCTGATGTGTTCATGGCAATAATGTATCCCATTCACTATGTAGTAAGGTAACTACATGCGAGACAAGGACTGGGAGGCCGCGCTCGACCGGATCCTGCTGCTGACCGTGCTGGTCGGCAAGGATCTGGCCGATGGCCTCGCGCAGCGAGGGCTGACCGAGGCCCGCGCGCACATGCTCTGGGAGTTGCACGCGCGCGGCCCGTGCACGCAGCGGGTGCTGGCGTCGGCGCTGCATGTCACCCCGCGCGCGATCACCGCGCTGGTCGACGGTCTCGTGGAGACCGGGTTCGTGACCCGCGAGCCGAGCCCGGCGGACCGGCGCGCCGTCCTGGTGACGTTCACCGAGCAGGGTCACGCGGCCGCCCAGGAACTCGCGGACTCGCACCGCGAACTCGCCCGGCGCCTGTTCGCCGACATGCCGCCCGGTGAATTCGACGTCTTCGACGCCGGCCTGAGCCACGTCGTGACCCGCCTGCACGAGGTGACGGCCGCCTCAAAAAAGATTGCGGACAGTTACCCCCCCAATCTGGGGGGGTAAGTGTCCGCAATCATTCGGCACCCTGGGCGAGCGCCCTGCTAAATGGTGATATATCCGGTTTGCGGGGCCGGCCGGGGCGGGCACGGCGGTGGTGGGGCGCGGCACGGTGCGCGGCGGGGTGCGCGGGCGGGGGCGGGGTTAGGCGAGGCCTAGTTGGCGGGCTATTAGCATGCGCTGGACTTCGGAGGTGCCCTCGCCGATCTCGAGGATCTTGGCGTCCCGGTAGAAGCGGCCGACCGGGGTCTCGTTCATGAAGCCGTAGCCGCCGAACACCTGGGTGGCCGCGCGCGCGTTGTCCATCGCGGCGTCGGAGGCGGTGAGCTTGGCGATGGCGGCTTCCTTCTTGACCGGCTCCCCCGCCATCAGCTTGGCGGCCGCGTGGTACCAGGCCAGCCGTGCGTTGTGCGCCCGGAGCTCCATATCGGCGATGGCGAACGCGACGGCCTGGTGTTCCTGGAGCTTCTTGCCGAAGGCCTCCCGCTGCTGCGCGTACCGCACGCACTCGTCCACGCAGCCCTGGGCCAGGCCGGTGGCCAGCGCGGCGATCGCCACCCTGCCCTCGTCCAGGATCTGGAGGAACTGCGCGTAACCGCGGCCCCGCTCCCCCAGCAGGTTCTCCTCCGGGACCCGGCAGCCGGTGAACGCGAGCTCGTGAGTATCGGACGCGCACCACCCCACTTTCGAGTATTCGGGCGCCGGTGAGAAGCCATCAGTGTCGTTCGGGACAATGATTGAAGAGATCTCTTTTTTGCCGTCGGCGGCGCGACCTGTAATGGCCGTCACCGTGACCAGCGAAGTGATCGAAGTACCGGAATTTGTGATGAACGCTTTCGAGCCGTCGATGACCCATTCCCCGCCCTCCAGGCGGGCGGTGGTACGCATCGTGCCGGGGATGTCCGAGCCGCCGCCCGGCTCGGTGAGGCCGAACGCGGCCAGCCGCTCCCCCGCGCAAAGGTCCGGCAACCAGCGGCGACGCTGCTCCTCGGTGCCGAAGCGGTAGATCGGCATGGCGCCGAGCGAGACGCCGGCCTCCAGCGTGATCGCGACCGAGGAATCGACCCTGGCCAGCTCCTCCAAGGCGATGCAGAGCGCGAAATAGTCACCGCCCATTCCGCCGTATTCTTCTGGGAATGGCAGGCCGAACAGGCCGAGCTTTCCCATTCTGGCGATAATTTCATAGGGGAACTCGCCGCGTTCGTAGAAGCCGCCGATAACGGGCGCCACGACTTCGCGGGCGAACTGCGCCACGGAGTCCCGCAGGTCTTGCTGCTCCGGCGCGAGCTGGTAACTGATCATGAGGACAGCTTCGCACGCAACGGGTCACAGCGGTAACCTAAGGCTGGCCAGAACCGTCTAGCGAAGGACAGAACCGAGGACATGGCCAGCCTGACGTGCCCAGATTGCGGCGTCAAGGTCCAGCAAGAGGACCTGATCTGCTTCCGGTGCGGCGCGAACCTGCCGCATACTCCGGTGCCGGAAGACGACCTGCCCTCGCCGACCATCTCGCAGCAGTTCATCAGCGCGGACATGCAGCCCAAGCGGCGCGGCATCTCCGGCGTGGTGCTGCGGATCTCCTTCCCGACCGGGAACGTCGACATCCCGGCTGGCACGTCGGTACTGCTCGGCCGCGATCCCGCGGAGTCGCTGGTGGCCGCCGCCTTCGCGCGGTTCGACAACGTTTCGCGACGGCACGCCACCGTGCAGGTGGACGACTACGGACACGCCACGATCCGCGACGAGAACTCCACGAACGGCACGTTCGTCAACGATGACCGGGTGCTCCCTGGTGCCGAAGTCCGGCTTGTCGACGGGGATCGCGTCCGGCTGGCCGCCGACGTCACCGGGAACGTCACGCTCCAGGGCGAGCCCGATCCCGCCAGCCTCTCCCGCAACGGGGTCAGCTGACGCCCTGAACGCGGGGTTACATAAGATCGCCTTAGGGTCAAACCGGGCGATTTGTATCGGGGGCGCGGGGCCATGCCGCACTTCATGCTCTCCTGGCGCGACGCGGCCGAGATCGGCTTTTGCCTGGCGCTGCTCGGCCTTGCGCTGCGCCCGAGGCGGGTGGCGGCGCCGCTGGTGGAGGCGGCGGTGCTGTTCGGCCTGTACGCGCTGTGGCAGTTTGCCGGGTCGTTCACCGTGCTGGGCTCGGCCGGCGGGCCTGGCCGCGGGCGATGGATCTGGCAGCTGGAACGTGCGCTGCGGCTGCCCAACGAGGCGTGGGTCCAGCACCTGTTCCTGCCGCATCCGGCGATCGTGCAGGCGTCCGACTTCTACTACGACATCCTGCACTTCCCGGTGCTGATCGGCGGCCTGATCTGGGTGTACTGGCGGCACCGCGACCAGTATCCGCGGGTCAGGACGATCCTGGTGGTGTTCACCGCGGCGAGCCTGCTGGTGCAGCTCATCCCGGTGGCGCCGCCGCGGCTGCTGGCGCAGACCCACATGGTCGACACCGCGTTCCACTACGGCCAGTCGGTGTACACCTGGGGCAACGGGGCGCTTGAGGCGGATCAGTACTCGGCGATGCCTTCGGTGCACGTCGGGTGGGCGATCGTGGTGTGCCTGGCGGTGATTACCGTGTCGCGGTCGCGATGGCGCTGGCTGAGCCTCGCGTATCCCGTGCTGACGACGCTCGTCGTCGTGGTGACCGCGAACCATTTCTGGCTGGACGGGATCGTCGCCGCGCTGCTCGTCGTTCTCGCGGTGCTGGCCGAACGGGCAAATTCGTCACTGTTCGGACGCAAACGTCCGTGCGATAGTGATGTGCATGGAGCAACAGAGCAGGACAGAGTCGGCGCCGGGACTGCGGCGTGACGCGATCGGGCTGCGCGAGGTGCTCTTCCAGAGCATCACTGAGATGGCGCCGGGCGCCGCGATCGCCGCGTCGATCCCGGCCGGCATCGCGTATGCGGGCGGGTCGCTGCCGCTGGCGGTCCTGCTCGCGCTTATCGCGTCGCTGCTCGGCGCGTCGTGCGTCGGGGTGCTGGCCAGGCAGATGCCGGCCGCGGGATCGCTGGCTACCTATGCCGCGCGCGGCCTGCACCCGTCCGTGGGGTTCCTCACCGCGTGGGCGTACGTGCTGACCGGGATTCTCGTGCCGCCGCTGGTCCTGCTCCAGCTCGGGTTCACCACGGCGTCGACGATCAACGGCGAGTTCAGTGGCTACCCGGCGAACCTGTGGTGGCCGTGGTCGCTGGCCGGGGCCGTGATCGTGCTGGCCGCCGGGTACTTCGGCGTCCGCACGTCGGCCCGGCTGGGCACGATCCTCGGCGTGTTCGAGATCGCGGTGTTCGTGGTGCTCGCGGTGTTCCTCATCGTGCACGCGGGCGGGCACAACACGGCGACGGTGTTCGGCACCCGGTACACGCCGCCGGCGTATCACGGGATATCCGGGGTGATCGCCGGCTCGGTGTACACAGTGCTCGCGTTCGCGGGTTTCGAGGGCGCCGCGCCGCTGGCCGAGGAGGCGCGGAACCCGGGGCGGACCGTGCAGCGCGCCGTCGTGCTGTCCGCGGTCAGCATCGGCGTGCTGTACATCTTCACCACTTACGCGGTGGACGTGGCGTTCGGTCCGTCGAAGTTCGGCGGCTTCAGCAGCGCGGGCGCGGCGTCCTGGGTCGGGATAGCGCGGTCGCTGTACGGGCTGTTCTGGTTCTTCGTGTTCCTGGCGATCGTGAACTCGACGATCGCGAACGCGAACGCCGGCACGAACATCGCGTCGCGCATCGGGTTCGCGATGGGACGCATCAGGGCGTTCCCGCACATCCTGTCCGTCGTGCATGCCCGGTACCGGTCGCCGTGGGTGGCGGTGGGTGTGACGTTCATGCTGACCGTGGCGGTCACGCTCGGGCTCGGCCTGGCGTACGGGCCGATCACCGCGTTCGCGATGGTGGGCACCGGCATCGTGATCTTGCAGGTGGGCGTGTACATCGTGGCGTGCGCTTCGTGCATAGGCTTCTTCGGCGTGCGCGGCCGGAAGAACGGGGTACGGTTCAACGTGCTGCTGCACCTGGTCATCCCGGTGCTGGGGATCGCCATTTTCGTGCCGGTCTGGCTGACGGCCGCCGGGATCAGGGCATTCTCGTTCGTCGCGGCGCTCACCGCGCCGTCCTCGTACATGGGCCCCGGCATCGCCGGCTGGATGTTCGCCGGCTTGATCTACCTGGTGTACTTGTACCGCAAGCACCCGCGGCGGATCACCGAGGTAGGCCTGGTGCACCTAGACGAACCAGCAGCGGAGGTCCAGCTTGAGCGATCTTGAGGTAATCGAGTTCCGGCCGTCCGCCGAGCAGTACGCGTGGACGTTCGGCGGGGCCGCGCCGGTGCTGCGGATCCGGCCGCCGGCGATGTTGCGGCTGTTCACCGAGGACTGCTTCGCCGGGCGGGTCCGATCCGCCTCGGATCTGGTGTCGGAGGTGTGCGAGTTCCCGTTCCTGAACCCGCAGACCGGGCCGTTCCACGTCGAGGGCGCCACCCCCGGGGACACCGTCGCGGTGCACTTCGTGTCGATCGAGCCGGCCCGGTCCTGGGCGGCGTCGACCACGGTCCCGCTGTTCGGCGCACTCACCAGCACGCACCTGACCGCTACTCTCCAGGACCCGCTGCCCGAGCTGGTGTGGCTCTGGGAGCTGGATCGGGCGGCGCGAACCTGCCGGTTCACGGCACGGTCGCTGCCTGACTTCGTCGTGGACCTGCCGATGGAGCCGATGCACGGCACGGTCGGCGTCGCGCCGGCGAACCTGGAGGTGCGCAGTGCGCTGGTGCCTGACGCGTTCGGCGGGAACATGGACACGCCGGAGATGCGCGCCGGGGTGACGTGCTACCTCGGCGTCAACGTGGACGGCGCGCTGATGTCGCTCGGCGACGGGCACGCGCGGCAGGGCGAGGGCGAGACGTGCGGCGTCGCGGTCGAGTGCGCGATGGACACGGTCGTGATCGTGGACCTCATCCGCGGGGTTCCGTGCCCGTGGCCGCGTCTCGAGTCCGACACGCACCTGATGTCCGCCGGGTCCGCGCGGCCGCTGGAGGACGCGTTCCGGATTGCTTCGGCGGACATGGTGAGCTGGGTATCGGGCCTGACCGGGCTCGACGCGATGGACGCCTACCAGCTGGTCACCCAGGCGATCGAGGCGCCGCTGGCGAACGTGTGCGACACCAACTACACGTCGCTGGTCAAACTGCCCAAACGGTACCTGCCCGGCGGGACGCCCGCGATGGCCGGGGTGCACGCCCGGCTCCGGGATCTAGCGCAAACCATGTCGTAGCGGGCGCGTCCGACACCCGGCGCTGATTATTGCGGACACTTACCCTCCCGGTTTGGGGGGGTAAGTGTCCGCAATCTTTTTCGGGCCGGCTCCGGGCACGATCCCCGGTGCGAAATACCGGACATAGCGGGCAGCCGCGCCGCCGCGGACGGCCCGGGCGGCCGCCCGGCGCGCGCCACCGTGTAGCAGAGCTTAATGATCGTTAGCGACGGCCGAACGCTCGTACACTAGACCGAGTGGAGATGCGAGAGATAGAGGCGTTTCTCGCGGTAGCCGACGAACTCCATTTCGGCCGGGCCGCTCAGCGGCTGCACGTCACCACCGCCAGCATCAGCCAGGCGATCCGGGCGATTGAGCGCAAGGTCGGCGCACCGTTGTTCGAACGCACGAGCCGGCAGGTCAAGCTGACCTCGGTGGGCGCCGACTTCCTCGCCCGCGTCCGTCCCGCGCACGACGCGCTGACCGGAGCCCTCACCGAGGCGCGCCGCGCCGGACGGCTGCCCTACCGGGATCTGATCAGGGTCGGCTTCGCCACCTCGCTGCCATCCGACGTCGCGCTCCGGACGATCAAGTCGTTCGGCCAGGCGGCACCGGACAGCCAGCTCGTCCGCATCGACCACCAGGCCAGCCACCTGCTCAACTGGTTCGAGACCGGCCAGTTCGAGGCCGACGTCTGCGTCGGCTGGGCACCCGACGTCGCCGCCACCTCCCGGCCTGCCCCGGACTGGATCGAGATCGGGCCGGTGCTGTTCCGCGACCAGCGCGCCGCCCTCATGAGCAGGAGCCATCCGCTCGCCAGACGAGCCGGGATCGACCCCGACGAACTCGCGGACCACGACGTGCTGCGCCCCTGGGGATACGGGCCGTTCGCCGACGGCTGGTACCCGCAGACGACACCGAGCGGCAAGCCCACGCGTGCGATCAAGCAGACCAGGATCACGTACTTCGAGGACCTGCCGGCCCTGCTCGGCGGCGGCACCCTCATCCACCTCACGACGACGGCGGTCGTGCAGCGCGTCGTTACCGAGTTCGACCTCGTCGCCGTTCCGGTCACCGGGATCAAGCCGCTGGACTGCGCGATCTTCTGGGCCAGGGACACGGAGAACCCGCTGATCCGGGTGTTCGCGGCCGCCGCCGCCGCGGAGTACGCGCGGTAATCGTTCAGCCTGGTAGCGTCCCGTGGGTGCCTGACATCATCCTCGCGTCGGCCTCGGCCGCCCGGCTGGCGGTACTGCGCGGCGCCGGCGTCGAGCCGGAGGTGGCGGTCAGCGGCGTCGACGAATCCGGCTATCAGGCCGCGACCACGGCCGGCCTGGTCGCCGTGCTCGCCGAGGCGAAGGCGGCGGCGGTCGCCGCCACGCGGGACCGCGGCATCGTGGTCGGCTGCGACTCCATGCTGGACCTGGACGGCCAAGCACTCGGCAAGCCCGGGTCCGCGGCCGCGGCACGGCGGCGCTGGCGGGAGATGGCGGGGCGGACCGGCACGCTGTTCACCGGCCACTGCGTGATCGATGCGGCGACCGGCCGGCGCGCCGCCGCGACCGCCGGCACCGCGGTCCGGTTCGGCACGCCGTCGGCCGAGGAGATCGACGCGTACGTCGCGTCCGGTGAGCCGCTCGGCGCGGCGGGCGCGTTCACCATCGAGGGCCTCGGCGGCTGGTTCGTCGACGGCATCGACGGTGACCACGGCACCGTGCTTGGCCTGTCGCTGCCGCTCCTGCGCAGGCTGCTGACCAGCCTCGGGGTGAGCGTGCCGTCGCTGTGGACCGGGAGGGGAATGTCTCCGGATCGCCCGCCGGTTTGAACTGGTAGAGGCGTACCGGGCTAGGCTGGAGGCTGCCATGGAACCCGATCCCACCGTGATCGACAGCCTCCGCAAGGCGGTCGAGGCGATGCCAGACGACGTACCGTTGCGCCTGCACCTGGCCAGGCTGCTGCTCGACGCCAGCCAGCGGGACGAGGCAGTGCGGCACCTGGGGGCGGTGCTGCAGCGCGACCCCGGCAACGCGGATGCTCTTTCCCTCATCGGCAAACCCGCTATTTCTTCTGAACGACATACGGTGGCTCCCCAGCCTCCGCTCTACGACTGGTCGCAGGCCGAAGACGAACTGCGCGACGTCCTGCCGGCGATGTTCGTCGGCGAGGCGGAGACCGGCCCGGCGGCCGTCGAGGAAGCCGACGCATACGACGCCGAACACACCGGGCTGACGCTCTCCGACGTGGCCGGGATGACCGAGGTCAAGCAGCGTCTGGAGGCCGCGTTCCTGGCGCCGATGCGCAACCCGGATCTGCGCCGGCTGTACGGGAAGTCGCTGCGCGGCGGGCTGCTGCTCTACGGGCCGCCGGGCTGCGGCAAGACGTTCATTGCCCGGGCGGTGGCCGGCGAGCTGGGCGCCAAATTCATCGCGGTCTCGTTCGCGGACATCATCGACATGTTCGTCGGGCAGAGCGAGCGGAACATCCACGAGCTGTTCGAGATCGCCCGGCGCGAGGCCCCGTGCGTGCTGTTCCTCGACGAGGTGGACGCGATCGGGCAGAAGCGCTCGCAGCTCCGGCACACGCCGATGCGCAGCGCGGTCAACCAGCTGCTGCTGGAACTCGACGACGTGGCCGGCAACAACGAGGGAGTTTTCCTGCTCGCCGCCACCAATCATCCTTGGGACGTGGACAGCGCGCTGCGGCGGCCGGGCCGGTTCGACCGGACGCTGCTGGTGCTGCCGCCGGACCAGACGGCCCGCGAGGGCGTGTTCCGCTATCACCTGCGCGACCGCCCGGTGGCCGGCATCGACCTGGCCAAGCTGGCGAAGCTGACCGACGGCTACTCCGGCGCGGACATCGCGCACATCTGCGAGTCCGCCGCCGAGCAGGCGCTGCTGGACTCGGTCCGGCTCGGCGAGCCGCGGATGATCGGCAACTCCGACCTGGAGGCCGCGATCGGCGAGGTCAAGCCCTCCCTCGGCGCCTGGTTCGACACCGCGCGGAACGTCGCGCTGTTCGCCAACGAGGGCGGCGCCTACGACGACCTGGCCGCCTACCTCCGCAAGCGACGGATCCTATGACTGGGTCCGCGTGAGCGTCGTCGAGCTCCGCCACGAGCTGGCGCGGGCTTCCACGATGCTCGACGTCCGGCGCTTCGACGAGGCCACCGAGCTACTCGCCCGGCTGGTCGCCGCCGAACCGGAGAGCGGGCGCGCGTGGTGCCTGATGGCGCGCGCCCACCTGGGCAGCGAGCGGTACGCGCACGCTATCGACGCGGCGAACCGCGCGGTCGCGCTCGACCCGGCCGACGAGTGGCCGCACCGGCTCGCCAGCAACGCCCTGGTGCACGTCGGCGCGCACCAGGACGCGCTGCGCGCCGCCGCGGAGGCGTGCCGGCTCGCGCCGGACTTCTGGCAGACCCACGTCTGCGTCGCGCAGGCGGCGCTCGCCGGCCACCGGCTCGACGTCGCGGCCGCGGCGGCGGCCCGGGCCCGCGCGCTCGCACCGAACGAGCCGGATGTGCACTTCCTGTCCGGCAAGGTGAGCCTGACCGGCGGCTCGCTGACCGAGGCCCGCGAGCATCAGGAGCGCGCCCTAGCGCTGGACCCGACGCACAGCGGCGCGATGAACGAGCTGGGCCGGATCAGGCTGCGCCGGCACGACACCGCGGGCGCGATCAGGCATTTCATCAGCGCGGCCCGGGTGGCGCCCGGCGAGCACATCTACAGCCGCAACATCGACGTGGTGATCCTGCGCACCGTGTCGCGGACGATCTACGCGTTCACGCTGCTCGCCCTGATCCTGATCTGGATCCCCGCGCTCACCCACGTGAGCCGCACGCCGTTCGTCATCGGGCTCGGCGCGCTCGCCGCGGCGACTGTGGCGGGGTTCACCGCGGTGGTGCTGCGACTGCCCCGCGAGGCGCGGCTCATGGTCCGCCGGACGCTGCGGACGCCTCGGGTGGCCACCGCGCTCGGGCTGGCCTCCGGCGGTGTGCTGATCGCGTTCGGCGTGGTCGCGTTCACCCCGGCGGTCGACGTGCCGCAGATCCTCCCGGTGGCCGTCGCGATCACGCTGGTTGCCAGACTCACGGCGTTCGCCGCCCTTCGTTCGGCCGCTCGTAAATCTTTAGGCCGCGCCACCAGCGACCATAGATAGGACAGCGGCTCACCGTCGTCCTCGTTCCGGTCGCGGAATTCCGACAGCAGCACCTGCATGCGGTCCGTCAGCTCTTTCCTCGAGTCCGGCCCGAGCCGCAGCACGCCGCGGCTGAGGTCCCTGCCGGAGTCCGGGCCCGCCTCGAGCAGTTCGGCTCGGTGGGCGGCGAGGATCGCCAGGTCGACACGCTGCACGAGTTCCGGCGCGTCCAGGTCGACCGCGACCAGCCCCCAGGTGCGGCCGGTCGCCCGGTAGGGCCGCTCACGCGAGCCGCGCTGGCCGGACCGGACCGGCTCGGCCACCAGGAATCCCGCCTCGGCCAGCGCGCGTACGTGACGCAGCGTGGTCGCCGGGGACATGCCCAGCCGGTCGGCGACCTCCTGGTTGGTGAGCGACTGGTCCAGGCACAGCCGGAGTATCCGCCAGCGGGCCGGATGCGTCAGGGCTTTCAGCTCCTCGATCGAGGCCTGCCTTTTAGACCGGGGGGAACCGTCCCCCCGGACCCCCGCGGGATGTCTGGCTCCGGATGGCATACGCACACTGTAACGGCTTGACCCGGTGCCGCCGGGCATGGTGGACTGACACTGATTTCAAAAAATGCAATCAGTGGGGAGAGCCATGCTCGACCAGGTAGCGGAGTGGGTGCAAGCGCGCCAGGAACAGCTCATCGCGGAATGGGCCGACTGGATCAGGCAGCCGAGCGTGAGCAGCGACGGGACCGGTTTCCCCGCGGCAACCGAGCACGGCGCCGACCTCGTCAGGCGCAGCGGCCTTGTCCCGGAGATCGTCCAGACCGGCGGCCACCCCGTGATCATCGGCACGTCGCCGGACGGCCCGCCGGACACCCCGCACGTGCTGATCTACGGGCACTACGACGTGCAGCCGCCGGGTCCGCTGGCCGAGTGGCACTCTCCCCCGTTCGAGCCCGAGATCCGGGACGGGCGCATGTACGGCCGCGGCACCGGCGACAACAAGGGCCAGCACCTCGCCCAGCTGCTCGGGCTGCGTGCGCTGCTCGAGGTGGCGGGCGCACTGCCGTGCCGGGTGACCGTGCTGCTCGACGGCGAGGAGGAGATCGGCAGCCCGAACCTCGCGGCCGCGGTGCGGCGCCGCTTCCCAGCCGGCAGCGCACCGGACCTCGCGGTGTGGAGCGACGGGCCGGTGCACGAGTCAGGCCGCGCCACCGTCGTGCTCGGGGTCCGCGGCATCGTGACATTCCAGGTGCGGCTCACCGGGGCGGTCGCACCGTTGCACTCGGGTAACTGGGGCGGCGTCGCGCCCAACCCGGCCTGGCGGCTGGTGCACCTGCTCGCCTCGATGCGCTCGCCCGACGGCAAGGTGCTGATCGACGGCGCACACGACGGGGTCGAGCCGCTGTCGGCCGGCGAGCGGGCCGCGTTCGAGGCCATGCCCGACGACGCGGACACGGTGCTGCGCGACATCGGCGTCGATGCCATGGAGCCGCCGGCCGACCTCGGCTACTACGAGCGGCTGTCCCGGCCGACGTTCACCATCAACTCGCTCACCTGCGAGGACGCCGGAGAACACCGGACGATCATCCCGAACGTGGCGGTGGCCAAGTGCGACATGCGGCTGGTCGCCGGGCAGCGCGCGGACGAGGTCAAGGCGGCGATCCGCCGCCACGTCGCCGACCGCGAACCCAGCGCGGAGGTCACGTTCGGCGGCAGCATGGAGCCGCACCGGACGCTGCCGGAGACGCGGTACACCGAGGCCGTCATCCGCGGTGCCCGGGCCGGGCTGGGTGAGGACCCGCTGCTGACGCCCGCGCTGGGCGGCAGCCTGCCGATCGCGGAGTTCGGCGACGCGCTCGGCATCCCCTGTTACGGCCTCCCGCTCGCCAACGCCGACGAGCGCAACCACGCGCCGAACGAGAACATGGCGGTCGCGCGGTTCCTGCGGGGCATCAGCGGCGCGGCCGGCGTGCTGCTCGCGCTCGGCGGTGCGCTGTGACGCCGGGCCGGATCCGCTCGTTCGACCTCAGCCCGGACGGCACGCGGATGCTCGTGACCGGCGACGGTTCGGGCCGGCCCCAGCCGTGGATCGTGCCGCTGGACGGTCCGGCGGCGCGGCTGATCCCGGTGGACGGGGCGGTGCAGCGCTGCGTGTGGCTGCCGGACGGCGCCCGGTTCGTCGCGCTGACCGACCCGGACGGGCGTGAGGACAACCAGCTCGTCCTCGTCGACGCGGCCACCGGCTTTGCCGAGCCGATCGCCGCGCGCCCGCGAACCCGCAACGAGATCGGCGCGCCCTATACGGCCGGCAGCAGCCCGTGCAGCCCGGACGGCCGCTGGCTGGCGTTCGCGACCAACCGGCGCGCGATCGACTGCTTCGACATCGTGGTCCGTGACCTGGCGACCGGCGTGGAGCGGACGGTGCTGACCGCGGGCTCCGGGGTCCCGGCGGACCGGTACTTCCCGGTGACGTTCAGCTGGGACTCCCGCCAGCTGCTGATCACCCGGCTGCACCAGAACACCGAGCACGACCTGTACGCGGCCGACCTCGGCTCCGGCGAGGTCCGCCTGCTCACGGCGCACGACGGCTTCGCGAAGTACTTCGGCACGGCGTGGCGGCCAGAGGGCATTTACCTGTGCGCCACACGCGACGGCGATTTCACCGGGGTCGGACTGCTCGACAACGCCAGCATCATGCACTGGATCGACGCACCCGAGCACGACATCGACTGCGCCACGCTGTCCGCGGACGGCGGCACTCTGGTCTGGGCGGTGAACATGGACGGGTTCACCGAACTGCGCGCGTGCGAGATCAAGGACGGGCTGGCCGGTGAGGTGGTCCCTGTCACCGGCCTGCCGTTCGGCTGCTATGCGCGCGAGCGGAGCTTCGACGGGCACGGGCTCGGGCTCAGCGCCGACGGCGGCACGGTGTTCGCGCTCGACGCCGCGGACGCGCTGTGGTCGGTGGACCGGGCCGGCGGACCGGCCCGCCGGCTGACCGCCGGCGCCGGCACGGCCGTCCCGGTCCCCGAGGTGGCGCGGTTCACCAGCGCGGACGGCGTGCTCGTGTCCGGGCTGGTCTACCGGCCGCCCGGGCCCGGACCGTTCCCGGTGGTGCTGCACATCCACGGCGGGCCCGAGGACCAGGCGCGTCCGGTGTCCGACCCGCTGATCGACGGATTGCTTGCTCGCGGTATCGCGGTGCTGGCCACCAACATCCGCGGGTCGTCCGGCTACGGCCTGCGCTTCCAGCGGATGATCTACCGCGACTGGGGCGGCGGCGACGTTGTGGACCTGCGCGCCGCGGCGGAGTTCCTCCGCGCCCAGCCGTGGGCCGACCCGGACCGCCTCGGCGTGTACGGTGCCTCGTACGGCGGGTTCGCGTCGCTGTCGTGCATGACCAGGCTGCCGGAATACTGGCGGGCGGGCGTCAGCGAGTGCGGTGTCGCCGACCAGGTCGAGGACGCGCGTACCCTGCCGCCCACCTGGCGCCGTCGCGTCGTGGACTGGATCGGCGACGTCGACGATCCCGCGGACCGCGAACGGCTCCGGCAGGCCAGCCCGATCACGCACGTGGACCAGGTCCGCGCGCCGCTGCTGCTCATCCACGGCACCAACGACACCCGGGTGGCGATCGGCACCACCGACGCGTTCCACGCCCGGCTGACCGAACTTGGCAAGCCCGTCACCTACCGGCGGATCGACGGCGCCGGCCACGAGATCGCCCAGCAAGAGGCCGGCTTCGAGGCCGCCACCATCGACTGGCTAGCCGCCCACCTGCTCCGCTAGCCCCGCCCCACCGGGCACCCTTCCCCCAGCGTGCGCCCTCCCCCAGCGTGCGCCCTCCCCCAGCGTGCGCCCTCCCCCAGCGTGCCAATTGCGCAATCGAGCCCACTAGACCGTGTCAATCCGCGCGGCCGCCGGTTCCGGTTCACGCTCTCGCCAGCGGACGGCGTGGACCGACGGCAGCGCGAGCACGATCGCGCTGCTGAGGAACCCGTACCCGGCCCCGATGGCGAACACCGCGGGCGCGCCGAAGGCGACCGCCAGCGGGCCGTCTATGCCGTATCCGATCACGCCGATGCCGTAGGCGGAGAACAGGCTCAGCGAACTGACCCTGGCGAGCCGGTCCGCCGGTATCTGCTGCTGCTCGGCCGTGCCGAGGAACGCGCTGGACATGGCGGAGCCGGCGCCGCACATGAACGCGGCGATGGCGACCCAGGGCGCGGCGGCGTGCAGCGCCATCGGGATGTCCGGCGCCGCGTACCCGAACATCGCCGCGGTCGCGAGGACCACCGGGCGCTTGGGCCGGCGGCCGAGGCAGAGCAGGCCGCCGGCGATCGCGCCGGCCCCCTGGGTGGCCATGATCGCGCCCCACACCGCCGAGCCGCCCAGGTAGGAGCGGCCCTGCACCGGCCCGAGCACCATCCATGGCGCCCAGGTCAGCAGGTTGAAGAACGCCCACTGGAGGCTGGTCACCCACAGCCAGGTCCTGGACCGGAAGTCCGCCCAGCCCTCGGCCATGTCGCGCAGCAGCGCGCGAGCACCGCGGACCTCGCTCCTGGGTACCGGCGGCAGCTCCAGCCCGGCCAGCGCGACGACGCTGACCGCGTACGTCGCCGCGTCAACGGCGATGACCATGGCGGGCCCGGCGAACGCGACGAGCACCCCGGACACCGAAGGGCCGGCGATCGTGGTCGCGGACCTGGCCAGCCCGAACAGCGAGTTGGCGTTGCCAAGCTGGTTCGCCGGAGAGATCTCCACGGTGAGCGCGGCGAGCGAGGGCGTGAAGAACGCGTCCCCGGTGCCGCGCAGCGAGGCCAGCAGCAGGAACAGCCACAGCGGCGGGCGTCCCGCGGACACGGCCAGCGCGAGCGAGGCCTGCGCGCCGCAGCGGAGCAGGTCCGCGCCGAGCATCACGCGGCGCCGCCCGAACCGGTCGGCGATCGCGCCCGCGAACGTCATCAGCAGCACCTGCGGCACCACCCCGGCCGCCATCACGGCGCCGAGGGCGGTGGGGCCCCTCGTGCTCTGCAGCACCGCCCAGGCGATCGCCACGCCGGACATCGACGTGCCCAGCAGCGACGTCACGTACCCCACGTAGAAGGTGCGGAAGTTCCGTTCCGCCAGCACATTCCCCACGTCACCGGATCATGCACCCGCCCAGAACCGCACACCACCCCGTCCGCTAAAGAAAGTTGAGCAACTTAGGCTCAATATGGCAGCCAACCACTAGCCCCACTCAGCACACCCACCCCACTCAAAGAATTTTCCTCGACCGCTCAATATTCTTGAGCGGCCCCGGAGCCATCAGGGGTGCGTGGCCCCCGGAGCCCCCTACGCGGGGGTGCGTGGCCCCCGGACCCCCTGCCGGGAGGAGCGGGAGGGGGTGTGGGGTTCCCCGGACCCCCTTTCGCGGCCGGACCGTCGCGACGCGCCGCGGCTCCGGGCCGCAGGCAACGAAGCGGTACATTCGGGGCTGATCACCCGAAAGTTCTGCTTGACTTGCTGGATGCATGCCAAGGACAGGTCGCGGCTGGTGTTCAAGCTCCGGTACGCGGCGCGCCATCCGGACCGGATCGTGCCGCATGCTCGGCGGCTGGCGCGCGACGCGGTGCTGCGGGTGAAGCACCCGGACCACGTCGCCTACTACCGCGCGGTGATGAAGGCCGACGCCGAGCGCAGCGCGGAGGCCGCGGTCGGCGGCAGGACCCACGCGGAGTGGCTCAGCGTCGGCCAGATGCAGTTCGACTATCTGGTGCGGCACGGCCTGAAGCCGGGCATGCGGATGCTGGAGATCGGCTGCGGCAACCTGCGGGCCGGCCGCTTGTTCATCGACCTGCTCTATCCGGGCGACTACTACGGGCTCGACATCTCGCCGGACATCCTGCTGGCCGCGCAGCGCACGCTCAGTGCCGAAGGCCTCCAGGGCAAGCTGCCGCACCTGACGCTGGTGGACGACCTCACGCTGAAGTTCCTGCCGTCGCGTTACTTCGACGTGGTGCACGCACACAGCGTGTTCTCGCATTCGCCCCGCCACGTGATCGAGGAATGCCTCGCGCACGTCGGCCGGGTGATGAAGCCGGACGGGTTCTTCGACTTCACCTTCGACCGGACCGAGGGCGCCGAGCACCAGGTGCTGCACGAGGACTTCTACTACCGGACCGAGACGCTGATCGCGCTCGCCGCGCGGCACGGACTGGCCGGGGAGTTCATGGCGGACTGGGAGGAACTCCCGCACGCCCAGTCCAAGCTGCGCGTCCGACCCGCCCGGGTTTAAGATATGTCGCGTGAATGAGAGTTCTCCTGAGACCCGTGCCTCCGACCGCGAGCGGGACGCCGTGCTGCAGCGCGTGCAGCAGGCGTTCGCTGAGGGCCGGCTCGACGACACCGAGTTCGACGAGCGGATGCGGGCGACGCTGACCGCTAAGACCCACGCCGAGCTGGACGTACTGCTCAAGGATCTACCCGCTACCGCGACCCAGGACAGCCAGCCAGCGGCGGTAAGCGGCCCGGCCCCGGGCAAGTACGCGATCGCCTACAAGGGCTCGGTCCGGCGGTCCGGCCGGTGGCGGGTGCCCGCCAGCTACACGACCGTCGTCTACAAGGGCGGCGGCTGGCTAGACCTGCGGGCCGCGGAGCTGACCAGCCCGGTAACCGCCATCCGCGCCGTCGCGTACAAGTCCACGGTAAGAATCCTCGTGCCGCCGGGCGTGCGGGTGGAGGTGACCGGCGTCGGCATCGTGCAGGACGGCACGGACGACGAGACGCTGGGTTACCGGCTGCCGAACGACGCCCCGGTGATCCACGTCCGCTCCCTCGCCTACAAGGGATCCGTCGAGATCACCACCCGTCCCCCAGAGCACAAGGGACTCCCGGCAAGCCAGTAGCCTTTCGCTATGACCTGGAGAGCCCCCGATGTCGAACGGCTCGAGGACGGTCCGAGCGCGGGGCCGGAGCGCCCCATCCTGCAGGCCATGCTCGACTGGCACCGCGCCACGCTGCTGTGGAAGTGCTCCGGCCTGACCGGCGAGCAGCTCGCCGAACGGACCGTACCGCCATCCGGGCTGTCCCTGCTCGGGCTGATCCGGCACATGACGAAGGTGGAACGCGTCTGGTTCCGGATCCGGTTCGCCGGCGAGCCGGTGGCCATGGTGTTCGGCGATGACCCGGAGGCCGAGTTCACCCAGGTCGACCCGGCTCGGGCCGCGGCCGACTACGCGCGGCTCACCGAGGAATTCCGGCTGTGCGACGCCGCGGTGGCCAACGACTCGCTCGACGACACGTTCGACTTCCGGGGTACGGAGATGTCGCTCCGCATGATCTACCTGCACATGATCGAGGAGTACGCGCGGCACAACGGCCACGCGGACCTGCTCCGCGAGCAAATCGACGGCGCTGTGGGGGAATGATGGCCACGTTCGTGCTCGTCCCTGGCTGGTGGCTCGGCGGGTGGGCCTGGGACGCGGTCACCCGGGAGCTGACCAAGGCCGGGCACGACGTGCATCCGGTCACGCTGCCCGGCCTCGCCGAACGGGCCGGGGAGGCGACGCCGCACACCGACCTGGACAGCTACATCGCTGACCTGCGGCGGCTGATCGAGGGCCGCGGCCTGCGCGAGGTGATCCTGGTCGGTCACAGCGGCGGGAACATGCCCGTGGCCGGTGTGGCCGCCCAGGTGCCTGACCTGGTACGACGGGTCGTCTACGTGGACACGGGACCGATGCCGGACGGCATGTCCGCGCTCGACTTCTATCCGCCGGACGCGCAGCAGGGCATGCGCGCCCAGGTCACCGAGCAGGGTGACGGATGGCTGCTCCCGATGCGGGACTGGGACGCCGCCGCGGATCCGGTGTACCTGGCCGGGCTGACCACCGAGCACCTGACGCTGCTCGGCACCGCGGGCACGCCGCAGCCGTTCGGCCCGATCACGCAGCCGCTGAACCGCCCCGGCTCACGCGCGGTGCCCGGGACGGTGATCGCCACGACGTTCACGCCGGAGCAGGCGCGGCAGCTTGCGGCTTCGGGCAATCCGGTGTTCGCCGAGATGAGCGGCCTCGACGTGGTCCACCTGCCGACCGGGCACTGGCCCATGTTGTCCAGGCCGGCGGACCTCGCCGCACTGCTCGATCACCAGGCGGCCGCCGCGTAAAGGTCGTCCGCGGAAGCGCCGGGCAGCGCGCGGAACGCGCCGTCGTCAATCCGGCCGAACGTGAACGCCTGGGTCAGCAGGTGCCGGCCGCTCGGGTCCGCGGACAGCACCGAGCAGGTCATCGCCACCGCCTGCTGCGCGGCGTCCCGGCTGGGGAACCGGGCGCTCTGCGTCCGCAGGACGCGCACCATTCGGCCGTCGGTGGCGGACAGCTCCAGGATGCTCGCAGTGGCCGTGTTGCCCTGGCCGGTCGCGCAGGACGATCCGACCAGATGCGTGCCGTCCCCGATGAGGATCGCGGTGCTGATCCCCCGCACCGGTGTCGAGAACAGGGTCTCCTGGAACGACTGTCCTGCTTCGGCTGATGCCGGTACGTGGATTGTCTCCACGCTCGTGATGCTCCTCGCGCCGCTGGTCGTGGTGTACCACACGGGGAACATGAGCGTCCGGCCGTCGCTCCCCCACAGCGGCACCCCGGCCGAGTACGGGTTGGCGCCGACGCTGAAACTCTGGAGCGCTCCGGTGGCCAGGTCGATCACGTCGACGCTGCTGGACGATCCCCGGCCCGGCGGGAACTCGCGGTTGAGAGACACCGCAAGCGAACCGCCATCGGGCGATAGCGCCAGGCCGGTCATCGTGTCGCCGCGATTGTCGAAGCGCACCTTCGTCAGCCGCCCGGCCTGGCCGGACGCGGAGACCGCCAGACGGAACACGGCCACTTCCTGCACGCCAGGCAGGTCGCCCCCGGTCGATGTGGTGATCACGAAGTGACGGTCGTCGGCGGCCGCGGCGACCCACCAGGTGGTGAGGGTGCGCGAATTGAACGCCGCGACCGGCACCAGGACCCTGCCGGTCACCCGGCCGTCGGCGGAGGCTCGCACGTAGGCGTACAGCTGGGGGCCCGTATCGGAGGCGGAGACGTAGTACCTGGGCACGGACCCGCTCGACGGCGGCGCGGGCTTGGCACCGGTGGTCAGGCTGGTCAGCAGCAGGATCACGGCGGCGACGGCGCCGAGCGCGGTGACGGCACCGGCCGGGATCAGCCAGCGGCGCCCGGCACGACGTCGCGCGGGTGCGTGCAGCGGGCGCAGCGCCGCCTGGTCAACCTGGTCGGCGACGCGGCGCAGTTCCTCGCGCAGTCGCTGCTCGACGGCGGTCACCGCGAACCCTCCTCGTCGTGTGCGTGCATGATGGCGGCCAGCGCGGCCAGGCCGCGCGAGGCGGTGGAGCGGACGGCGCCCTCGCTGATGCCCAGGGTCCCGGCGGCGTCGGCCACGCTGAGGTCGAGGTAGTACCGGAGCACGAGCACCTCGCGCTGCCGCCTGGGCAGCTCGCCGAACGCGGTGATCAGCTCCGAGCGCTGCGCGAACTGGGTTGCCGTGTCGACGTGCTGCCGTTCGGTCTGCGCGACCCGCGGCGCGTACTTGCGGGCCGTGCCCCGCCGGCGCAGCACCGAACGGCACCGGTTGAGCACCGCGGACCGCGCGTACTCAAGCCCGCTGGACCGCTGGCGCAGCGTGTGCCAGCGGCGGTGCAGCTGCTCGAACGTGTCCTGCACGACGTCTTCGGCGGTGCCCAGATCGCCCACCATGAGCAGCGCCAGCCGTACCAGCTCCAGATGGTGCGCCCGGAAGAGCTCGGTGACGTCCGGCCCCCGACCGTGGGCCGACCCGTCCGGCGGCGTGCCGGGACTCCGGATGACATCTGCCTCCATACTCCAGAGACGTCTAAGCCCCGCCGTTCGCTGCGGGCGGCCCGATGTAGATCGCGCGGGGGCGGATCGGGGCGGTGGTGTAGGCCTCGAGCGCGTGCGCGACCCAGCCGGCCACGCGGGCCACCGCGAAGATCGCCTCCGCGGCGCCCCTGGTCATGCCCGCGACGCGCGCCAGCGTGGCGAGCGCGAAGTCGATGTTGGGCTCCGGCAGCGACTTGCGCCGCACCGAGACCAGTACTGCTTCTGCGATCGCGAGCTGCGCGGACTTCGGCGCGGCGTGCCGGATCATGCCGAGCAGGGCGATCGCGCGCGGATCGCCGGCCTTGTAGATGTAGTGCCCGAACCCGGGGACCTTCTCCCCGCGGCGCAGCAGCTCCGCGACGACGCGCGGCACGTCGGCCGGGCCGGCCGCCGCGGCGAGCATCGACTCCGCGCCGAGCGAGGATCCGCCGTGCAGCGCGCCGCCCACCGCGCCGAGCCCGGTCGCCACGACCGCGTACGGATCGGCCCGGACCGAGGCCGCCGCCCTGGCCGCCAGCGTCGAAGCGGCCAGTTCGTGGTCGGCGAGCAGCACCAGCGCGGCCGACAGCGCGCGCAACAGCGCCGGGCTGGCGCGCCGCTGGCACAGCCGGGACCAGAGCCGAATCGCGATCGGGGTGCCGTCGGACGGCCCCGCGGCGCCAGGCAGGCAGTCGACCAGGCCGGCGACGATCGTCCGGGCGGCCGCTACCACGGCGACCGGGTCGAGTTCGAGCCGCAGCGGGTCGGTGGCCGCCAGCGCGGGGACGATGACCTGGAAGCGCTCCAGCGGGAGGGTGCCGGCCGGCAGCGCCGCCTGCGCCGCCCGCCCCGCGGCGAGCGCGATCTCCGGTGCGCGCCAGCCGCCGGTGCTCGACCCAGTTGGCAGCTCCCCGGTCCACAGCAGCTCCGCCACGTCCTCGAAAGACCGGGTCCTGGCCAGCTCGACGACGTCGTGCCCGCGGTAGCGGAGCCGGTCGGCGGTGATCTCGGTGATCCGCGACTCGACGATGATGTCCACGGCGCCGGCCGGCCGGCGCGGCCGCCCGCGCCGGGCCAGGCGCTCCACCTCGTCGGCGTCGAACAGGCTGGCGCGGCCGTCCGCGGCGCGGCCGCGGGTCAGCACGCCGCGGCTCACATAGGCGTACAGCGTGGCCGGCTTGACGCCGAGCCGCTCCGCGGCCTGCGCCGCCGTCAGTTCGTAGCTCATCGGTCCCCTGAGGACGCACCGTTTTCGTTATGCCGATATTGATTTTAATCAATGTTGACTGACGTTGATCGAGATTGTCAACCTGGGAGCATGGCTACGATTCACTTCCTCGACGTGACGAACCGGGACGGGGTGCAGACAGCCCGCACGGGGCTGTCCAAGTTCGGCAAGGTCATGGTCAACTTCTACCTGGGCCGCCTGGGCGTCGCGCAGTCCGAGATCGGGTTCCCGTTCCTGTTCCACGAGGTGCCGTACGTGCGCGCGTGCGTCGCGCTGGCGGAGGCCGGCGCGTTCGGCGACCTGCGGCTCTCCGGCTGGTGCCGGGCGGTCCCCGGCGACGTCGAAGCCTCGGTGCGGCACGGGCTCAGGCACTACAACCTGTCGATCTCCACGTCGGACCAGATGATCGCGCACAAGTTTCGCGGCAAGCTGGACCGCGGCGCCATCCTCACCGAAATGACCCGGGCGGTACGCGCCGCCGCGGCCGGGGGCGCCGAGACGATCGGCGTCAACGCGGAGGACGGCTCGCGCACCGACGACGGCTACCTGGCCGAGTTCGCGCTCGCGGCGAAGGATGCCGGCGCGTCCCGCATCCGCTACTGCGACACGATCGGCGGCGATTCCCCCGGCCGGATCAGGGAGCGGTTCGCCAAGCTCGCCTCGGCCGTCGGCATCCCCATAGAGACCCATTGTCATAACGACCTAGGTATGGCCGTCGCAAATTCTGTCTCCGGGGCACGAGGTGACCTGGACGCGGGGCAGGACGCCTGGGTCAACACGTGCGTGAACGGCATCGGCGAGCGGGCCGGGAACGCGGACCTGCTGTCCTGCATTCTGGCGTTCTCGCACGGCTTCGGCGTGGCGGACCAGGTGAGCATCGGGGACCCGATCGACCTGTCCTGGGCGCGCCGGTTCGCGCTGTGGGCATCGTATGCGTTCGGTCAGCCGCTGCCGCCGGCCTGGCCGGGTGTCGGGCGCAACGCCTTCGCCCACGAGTCGGGCATCCACGCCGACGGGGCGCTGAAGGACCGGGGCAACTACGAGCTGTACGACGACTCCGTGCTCGGACCGTTCCCGCACGACTGGGCCGCTCAGCAGGGCCGGGTCGTGCTGACCGGTGAGTACGGCGGCAAGGCCGGGTTCCGGCATGTCCTGGACGGGCTCGGCGTATCCGTGGACGACGAGGACCTGGCGTTTTCACTGGTGCAGCTGTGTGCCTCGGCCACCGGCAAACCGCTCACGGACGACGAGCTGCGGCTGATCGCGTCGTACCCGAGGGAGCTGTCGCTGCTGTACCCGGGGCTTACGGCGCCGTGAGGATGAGCGGTCCGTCGGGGGTGACCGCGACCGTGTGCTCCACGTGCACGGCGCGGCTGCCGTCGGCGGACCGTATCGTCCAGCCGTCGTCGTCGATCACGTAGCCGTCCCGGCCGCCGGCCATGAACCACGGCTCGATGGCGATCACCACGCCGGGGCGCAGGCGCAGACCCCGGCCCGCCCTGCCCTCGTTGGGCACGGAGGGGTCCTCGTGCATGGTGTGCCCCACCCCGTGACCGCCGAAGTCGGTGTTGATGCCGTAGCGCCCGCGTCGCCCGATGACGCCGATCGCGTGGGAGATATCGCCGATCTTCTTGCCGGGGACCGCTTGCGCGATGCCTGCCTTGAGGGCTTCCTGGGCGGTCTCGATCAGGCGGATGTCCGCCGGATGCGCCTCGCCGACCGTGAGCGAGATCGCCGCGTCACCGGTCCACCCGTCCAGCGTGGCGCCGAAGTCGATGCTCAGCAGATCCCCGTCCGCGAGGCGGCGCGTGTCCGGGATGCCGTGCAGTGCCTCGTCGTTCAGCGAGGCGCAGATGACCGCGGGGAACGCGACCGGGGCGAACACCGGCTTGTAGCCGAGGAACGGCGAGGTCGCGTTGTGCTCCCTCAGCACCTCGCGGGCGACCTCGTCGAGCTCCTTGAGCGTGACCCCGACCGCGGCCTGCGCCCTCGTGGCGGCCAGGGCCTGCGCGACCACCCGGCCGGCGGCGCGCATCGCCTGGATCTCCCCTGGCGTCTTGATCTCCACCATGGGATAACTATACCGGTATTATTATCACACTATGGTGCGGACCCCGCTGAGCCCTCAGGAACGGATGCGCGGTGAACGGCTGGGCGCGCTGCTGCGTTCGGCGCGCGGCGCGCGGAGCATGGCCGAGATCGCCGCGTTGTCCGGCGTGCCGGTCGAGACGCTGCGCAAGATCGAGACCGGCCGGATCCCGACCCCCGCGTTCTTCACGGTGGCATCCCTGGCGTATGCGCTGGACCTCGATCTGGCCGACATCGTCGCCTACTGCGCCGGCGGCCCAAGCCCCAA
>Ga0070741_10002612_pt1 | contig 47556 bp, 42 predicted proteins | sample Coa_R1_4_FD_66440 | JGI IMG/M metagenome (GOLD analysis project Ga0070741, IMG submission 66440) | Surface soil microbial communities from Centralia Pennsylvania, which are recovering from an underground coalmine fire - Coalmine... | ecosystem: Environmental > Terrestrial > Soil > Unclassified ... | reverse complement strand
GGCCTGTCCGGAAAGGAGATCGGGGCCGCCTGACGGCGTCACGCGGCGCGCTGCCGCGTCCTCCGTCGCGCCAATACGTGCTCGTATTGGCGCTCCCTGCGTCCTTGCATCGCACCACGTACCGCGCGTCATCCATCGCGTCCCTTCCCGGACAGGCCCCTAGACGCGGGCTCGCGGTTGAAGACAATCAGAGCATGGGGAGAGCCTTCGCGGCGGCGCTCTGCGCACTCGCGATCGCCGCCGTGGCCGCCGTGGGCGCGCCGGCGCGGACGGCCGCGGCGTGCCGCGTCGGGCAGCAGCGGCCGCTCGGGAACGGGCGCGTCGCCTACGGCGCGTACGTCGGCTCGCGCGCCGTCGCCTATCGCTCGCCCGGCCGCCGCGCGGTCGCGACGTTCGGGTCGCTCAACGTCAACGGCTACCCGACCGTCTTCGGGGTGCTGGGCGAGGTCGTCGGGCGTGGCTGCCGGCCGGCGTGGTACCGCGTGCAGCTCCCCGTCCGGCCGAACGGCACGACCGGCTACGTGCCCGCCTCGGCGGTCCGGCTCGAGGCCGTCCGGACGCGCGTCGTCGTCGAGCTCTCGCGCCGTAGCCTGACGCTCTTCCGCGACGGGCGGCCGGTCCTGAAGACCCGGATCGCCGTCGGCACCGACGCAACGCCGACGCCGACCGGCCGTTTCTACGTGAACCAGCGGCTCCGCCCATCCGACCCGCGCGGGCCGTACGGGCCGGCGGCCCTCGGCATCTCGGCCTTCTCGGACGTCCTCACCGGCTGGGCGCAGGGCGGCCCGATCGGAATCCACGGGACGAACGAGCCGTGGCTGCTCGGGCGGGCGGTCACGCACGGCTGCATCCGCGTCGCGAACGCGCCGATGGAGCGCCTCTTCCGCCTCACCCCGGCCGGTACGCCCGTGACCGTTCGGCGTTAGGCGGCCCTCAGCCAGGGATGGGCGCAGAAGATGACCGCGTCCTCCGGATACGCCGTCTCGCTCCCGGGGAGCGGACCGGTTCGCCCGCTCGCCGAGTCTGTAAGGAATCGGTCAAGAGTGAGCGCCGACCGGGTTACGGTTGCGCCGGATCCGGCAACGACCTTGTTGCACCCCGCGGCTACCCCGATAGCCGCCTCCTTTCTGCGAGCACAGGGCCCCGCCTCGAGCGGGGGTCTGTGGTTATGGTCCGGGCGCTCGCGAGCGGAAGGGGGAAGGATGGCGAAGACTCAGCAGAAGGACCTCTTCTCGAGGCTGGCCGATGCCGGCGAGGAGGCGGTGTCGCGCCTGGCGGAGCTGCCGGGTGGCCACAGGGCGCTCGAGGCGGTGCACGCGCTGCGCGACCGGATCGACGAGCTCCAGAAGCGCGTCCTCAACATCGAGCCGCTCGAGCGGAAGGTCACCGAGCTCGAGCGCCGGCTCGACGCGCTCGAGGGCAAGCGGCCCGCGACGCGGCGGACCGCGGCGGCGAAGCGTCCGGCACCGCGCAAGGCGCCGGAGACCGCGCCGGAGCCGGAGACGCCCTCGGGCTAGGCTTCCCCGCGCGAAGTGGCCGGGCGGGCGCAAAAAGACGCCGCGCTCAGCGGCCTGAGGGCACGCGGATCGAGAGCGCTTCCGGCACGATCTCGAACCGGACGGGCGTCGTTCCCGGCTGCTCGCCGTCGAGCACGACCGGGAGCCCGGCGGGCGCCGTGACACGCAGCTCGCGCGCCTTGACGATCTCCACCTTCGGGTGCGAGACGTGCCGCCCGCGGTAGATCTTCGGGAAGGTCGTCGCGAACTCGGGCTTCGAGAAGTCGCCGAGCAGGACGACGTCGAGGAGACCGTCGTCGGGCTTCGCGTCGGGCGCGGCCCACATCCCGCCCGCGGTGTAGTCGCCGTTCATGGCGAGCGCCTCGTGCAGACGCACTCGCCGCTCTGCGCCGTCGAGCTCGAGCGTCATCTCGGACGCGCGCCAGCGGCTGAAGACTGCGAGGGTCGCCCACAGGAACGAGAGCCTTCCGCCGAGCGCCTTCGACGTCCGGTTCGCCCGATCGGCGATTGCACCGCTGATTCCGGCTCCGGCGAAGTTGACGAAGTGGGTGGTGCGTTCTCCCGCCGCGGTCGAGTACGTGGCCCGGCCCGCGTCGATCGTCCGCGCGCGCCCGCGGAGGATTCCGTCGACGGCCTCGTCGAACCGGCGCGGGATCCGCAGGCTGCGGGCGAAGTCCTTGCCGGTGCCGAGCGGGAGCACGCCCAGCTCGACCCCGGAGCCGAGCCCGGCGGCGAGCAGCCCGTCGGCGACCTCGTGCATCGTCCCATCCCCGCCGACGACGACGAGCAGCGTGGCGCCCCCGCGGACCGCGTCGCAGGCGAGCTCGGCCAGGTGGCCGCGCCTCTGCGAGACGAGCGGCTCGCCGCTCAGACCTCGCGCGGCCGCGCGCCGTGCGAGCTCGGGCCACCGGCGGCCGGTCGAGCCGTTCGCCGACGCGGGGTTGACGAGGAAGACGGTCGCCGTCATCGGAGGCCCCGGACGGCGACGGCCCGCGCCGTCAGCGTGAACGGCCCGTCGGGTGTGCCGAGCCGACGGAGGCAAGCGTCGCGCAGCGCCTCGCGCCCCGCGGCTTCGAGCGAGCCGTAGTAGGCGCCGGCGGGGCCGATGCCGAGCGCGAACGGGAGCCAGTAGTCGTCGAAGCTCTCGAACGGCTGCTCGAGCTCCAGGGTCCGCGTCTCGAGCTCGACGAGGCCTGCCGACTCCCACAGCGCGGCGAGCTCCTCCGCGTTGCAGTAGCGCATCGACCGGCCCTCGTCGAGCGCCTCCGGATCGACCTCGAGAGCCGAGTCCCAGAACGTGCGCAGCATCTCCATCCCGCCGCGGTAGTCCCACGTGCACGCGGCGACGACGCCGCCGGGATGGACGACCCGCGCCATCTCGCGGACGCCCGCCGGCGCGTCCGAGAGAAAGTTGAGGACCAGTTGCGAGAGGACGGCGTCGAAGGACCCGTCGGGCCAGGGCAGCCGCTCCGCGGGCGCGACGCGGACGTCGGCGTCCGGAACGCGGTCGGCGCAGGCGGCCGCGAACGACTCCGACGGCTCGGCTCCGGAGACGGTCGTCCCGCGCGCCGCGAGCTCGGCCATCAGCGCGCCCGGCCCGCAGCCGACGTCGAGCACGTTCATCCCCGGCTCGACTCCCGCGAAGTCGGCGAAGAGCGGCGCGAGCCGCCGCGACCACCGGCCCATGTAGCTGTCGTACGCGTCGCCGGGACGCTCGAACATCCGCTAGTGCGAGTCGGCCGTGACCGTCGCCAGCGCGAGCTGCGTCATCTGGTCGACGGCGGCGCGCATCTCCGCGTCCGTGATCCGCACGAACTGCTCCTCGACGACGACGTCGCTGACGGTGAGGAGGCAGCCGGCCGCGACCTTGCGGAGGGCGCCGAGCGTGAACAGGACGGCCGCCTCCATCTCGACGGCCAGCACGCCGCGCTCGGACCAGCGCTCGTACTGGCCGCGGTCGGCGTTGTAGAAGACGTCGCTCGAGACGACAGGGCCGACGCGGACGGGCTTGCCGAGCTGCTTCGCGGCGTGGACTGCGCCGTGGACGAGCCCGAAGTCGGCCGTCGGCGCGTGAGGCTCGTTGCCGACGAGGTGGAGCGCGGTCGCGTCGGCCGGGACCGCGGAGATCCCGATCACGAGGTCGCCCAGCTTCAGGTCGGGCTGGAGCGCGCCGCACGTGCCGATGCGGAGGATCCGCTTCACGCCGAGCATCACGAGCTCCTCGAAGACGATCGCCGCGGACGGGCAACCCATCCCGCTCGCCTGTACCGACACCGGCTGGCCCCCGTACGTACCCGTGTAGCCCAGCATCCCGCGCTCGCCGTTCACCTGCCGCGCGCCTTCGAGGTACGTCTCGGCGATGTACTTCGCGCGCAGCGGATCGCCGGGGAGAAGGCAGGCGTCCGCGTAGTCGCCCGGCTCGGCCCTGAGGTGGATCGGCATAGCGCGGCAGGCTAGCTGGGCAAGCTCTCGTCGTGCAGGATGGACGAGTGCGAACGTTCGAGCCGAAGCTCGCACAGATCCTCGAGTTCTGCGAGCAGGATCCAATCGAGCGCGTCTTCCTCGAGGACGTCGCACGCCGGGGGCTCGGCCGCTTCACCGGGCTCGGGGAGGGCCGCCGCCTGCAGGCGCTCTGCCACGTAGGTGCCAACGTCGTCCCTTCCGGGCAGGGCTGCTCGGCCTTCGCGAACGCTGCTGCGCGCGGCCGGCCGCGGATGGTGATCGGCGAGGAGCGGGCCGTCGACGACCTCTGGAGCGCCGCCGCGCCGTCGATGCCGAAGGCGCGCGAGGACCGGCCCGGACAGCCCGTCTACGTGATCCGCGAACCGCCCGAGCCGGGCGGGAGTGGTGTTCGCGAGGCGAAGCCCGCAGACCTCGACGTCCTGGTGCCTGCGTGCGCGCGCGCACATTACGAGGAGATCGGGATCGACCCCTTGCAGCGCGATCCGGACGGTTTCCGCTGGCGCACGCAGGCGCAGATCGGCGAGGGCCGCTCGTGGATCTGGCTCGAGGACGGCCGGATCCTGTTCAAGGCCGAGGCGTCGGCGTGGACGCCGCACGCCGTCCAGCTGCAGCAGGTCTGGGTCGATCCGGAGCTGCGGAACCGCGGCTACGCGCAGCGCGCCATGCGGGACCTCTGCCGGCGGCTGCTCGAGGTCGTCCCGGCGGTCTGCCTGTTCGTGCGCACGGACAACGCGCCCGCGATCCGCGTCTACGAGGCGATCGGGATGCGGCGTGCGCTCTCCTACCGGAGCCTGATCTTCTGAGCATCCGGCGGCTGCTCTGGCTCGGCGCGGGGCTCTGGGTCGGGCGCTGGGCCGTGCTCGAAGCGGCGTCGTGGCTCGAGCGCACGCGCGCGTCGGGACCGCCGGCGAACGCGTCCGGCCGGCCGCCGGCGCGCATGCCGGGCCCGGACGCCTGAACCCTGCGCTGCCCGGCTCGAACCGCCGGGTCCGGCGAGCCCATGGCTCGAGATCGTCGCCTGGCCGTCTCGGACGGCGCGTCGCCACCCGCCGGGGCCTGGCCCCCGGCCCAGCCCGAAGCGGACGACCTGCCGCTTCGCGAACCGGCGCGCGGCGCGGCCCAGGCGGCGCGCCCTCGTCGGTTTCGGCCGTGTCTGGGGGCCTGGCCCCTTGTCCACAGCCCGAGCCCGTCGGGGCCACGGCCGAAAAGCCCACGACCTGCTGGCACCATCTGAAACGTGCAGTCGATCGAGATCCGCGCCCGCGTCGAGGCGCACATTCGCCGCCTCGAGCTGATCCCGGCCGGCGGCGAGGTTCTCTGCCTCGTCTCCGGCGGGCCCGACTCGACCTGTCTCTGGCACGTCCTCCGCGAGCTCGGCTACCGCGTCTCCGCACTCCACGTGGACCACGGCCTGCGAGGCGCGGAGTCGGACGGGGACGCCCGTTTCTGCCGCGAGCGGTTCGGTGCCGAGGTCGTCTCCGCGCCACCTGCGCGGACCGAGGCGGAGCTCCGCGACGTCCGCTACTCGTACGCGAGCGACCGGCTGCGCGCGACCGGCCACACCATGTCCGACCAGGCCGAGACCGTCCTCTTCCGCCTCGTCTCGAGCGGCCGTCCCGGCGGGATCAAGGCCAAACGCGAGGACGGCGTCGTCAGACCGCTCCTCGTCTTGATGCGCGAGGAGACCGAGGCGTACTGCCGGGCCGAGGGCCTCGAGTTCCGGCGCGACTCGTCGAACGACGAGACGGTACGGGGGCTCATCCGCAGGGAGATCCTGCCGCTGCTCCGCCGCCTCCATCCGGCGGCCGACGCGAACCTCGCCGCGGCCGCGGGCACCGCGAAGCGCCTCCCGCGTACCCTCGAGACGACGCTCCTCGACCTGCTCGCGACGCGCGACGGCACGAAGGACGCCGACCTCGGCGCCGGGGTTCGGGCGTCGCGCGAGTACGACCGCCTGAGCCTCGCCCGCGGGCCGGTCCGCTTCGGCCCGTGGACGATCGAGTCCGACGACCCGTCGCTCGAAGTCCGCACACGTCGGCCCGGCGACCGCCTCGCGGGCCGCCGCAAGAAGCTGCAGGACGTGCTCGTCGACGCGAAGGTGCCGCGCGCCGAGCGCGACGCGTGGCCCGTCGTCGCGGGCGAGCGGGGGGTTGTAGCGGTGCCCGGGATCGTGGAAGATCCCGCGGTACGGGTGACGCGCGAGTGAACGGAACCGAACTCGACCGCGGCGTCGGCGAGATCCTGATCGACGCCGACGCCCTACGCGCGCGCGTGGGAGAGCTCGGCGCGGAGATCTCGGAGGCCTACGGCAGCCGCGACCTGCTCCTGATCGGCGTCCTCAAGGGCGCCGTCTTCTTCATGGCCGACCTCATGCGCCACCTCCGCGTGCCCTGCGAGATCGACTTCATGGCGATCTCGAGCTACGGCGCCTCTACCGACTCCTCCGGCGTCGTGCGGATCCTCAAGGACCTCGACATCAACATCGAGGGCCGCCACGTCCTCGTCGTCGAGGACATCATCGACTCGGGCCTGACGCTGTCCTACCTGATCCGCAACCTCGAGTCCCGCGAACCAGCCTCGCTCGAGGTATGCGCGCTCCTGACGAAACCCGCCCGTCGCGAGATCGACGTCGACGTCCGCTGGATCGGCTTCGAGATCCCGAACCGCTTCGTGATCGGCTACGGCCTCGACTTCGCCGAGCGGTACCGGAACCTGCCCTACGTGGGCGTCCTCAGCGAAGAGCTGCTTCCCGAAGGGGTCTAATGGTTTCCCTCGGCGAAGCCGAAGGAAATCTCTCCACTGGTACCCTGCGTCCGGAGCCCTGGTGAACCGTTTCTTCCGAAGCGCCCTCTTCCCGCTGATCGTGATCGTGCTGCTCGTCTACCTGGCGAGCCAGACGCTGATCCCGAAGTCGAAGGGCTCGGAGAAGGTCACCTACAGCGAGCTCTACCAGAAGGTCCAGAACGACCGCAGCTCGATCGACCACGTCATCGTCCAGCCGAGCGGGCACGGGACGGGGAAGATCACCGCCTACCTCGCCGGCAACGGCGGGAAGATCGCCGTCAACTACCCGAGCGACACCTCGCTGCAGAAGTTCCTCAACCTCATGCAGACGGAGGACGTCAAGTTCGACTCGAAGAGCACCGGCGGCTCGCCGTGGTGGGGGATCCTCACCTCGCTGCTGCCCTTCGTCCTCCTCTTCGGCTTCTGGATCTTCCTGATGAACCAGGTCCAGGGCGGCGGCTCGAAGGTCATGAGCTTCGGGAAGAGCCGTGCCAAGCGGATGGCGCCGGACTCGCCGAAGATCGGCTTCAAGGACGTGGCCGGCGTGGACGAGGCCGTCGAGGAGCTCCAGGAGATCAAGGAGTTCCTCGAGAACCCGAAGAAGTTCCAGGCGCTCGGCGCGCGGATCCCGAAGGGCGTCCTCCTCTACGGGCCGCCCGGCACCGGCAAGACATTGCTCGCGCGCGCCGTCGCGGGCGAGGCCGGTGTGCCGTTCTTCTCGATCTCCGGCTCCGACTTCGTCGAGATGTTCGTCGGCGTCGGCGCCTCGCGCGTCCGCGACCTGTTCGAGCAGGCGAAGCAGGCGTCGCCGTGCATCGTCTTCATGGACGAGATCGACGCCGTCGGCCGGCACCGCGGCGCGGGTCTCGGCGGCGGCCACGACGAGCGCGAGCAGACGCTGAACCAGCTCCTCGTCGAGATGGACGGGTTCGAGCTGAAGGACAACATCATCCTGATCGCCGCCACGAACCGGCCCGACATCCTCGACCCGGCGCTCCTGCGACCGGGCCGCTTCGACCGGCAGATCGTCGTCGACCGGCCCGACCGCGTCGGCCGCCGGAAGATCCTCGAGGTGCACGCGAAGGGCAAGCCGCTCGCGCCCGACATCGACCTCGACACGCTCGCGGCCGGCACCCCGGGCTTCACCGGCGCCGACCTCGCGAACCTCGTCAACGAGGCCGCTCTCCTCTCGGCCCGCAAGGGCAAGAAGATGATCGAGCAGGACGAGCTCGAGGAAGGGATCATGCGCGTGATCGCCGGCCCCGAGAAGCGCACGCGGATCTTCTCGGAGGAGGAGCGGAAGATCACCGCCTACCACGAGATGGGCCACGCCCTTGTCGGCCACTACCTCGAGCACACCGACGAGGTGCACAAGATCTCGATCATCAGCCGCGGCCAGGCGCTCGGGTACACGATCTCGCTGCCGCGCGAGGACCGCTACCTCACGACGAAGACGACGCTGATGGAGCAGATGGCGATGACGCTCGGCGGCCGTGCGGCCGAGGAGCTCGTCTTCCACGAGGTCACGACCGGCGCCGCGAACGACCTCGAGAAGGTCACGCACACCGCGAAGCAGATGATCATGCGCTTCGGGATGAGCGAGAAGCTCGGCCCGCGTGTGCTTGGCCGCAACCACGACATGCCGTTCCTCGGCCGCGAGATGGGCAACGAGCCGGACTATTCCGAGGAGATCGCGCGCGAGATCGACGACGAGATCCGCCGCGTCATCGAGGACGCGCACGATCTCGCGACGCGCGTTCTGCAGGAGCACATGCACGAGCTGCACCAGCTCTCGGCGATCCTGATCGAGCGCGAGACGATCGACAAGGATCAGTTCGAACGGCTCCTCGCCGGCGAGCCGGAGGACGAGGTCTTCGCCGAGGAGACGCCGCCACGGGCGCCGGAGAAGCCGGCGGAGGATCGCCGGCGGCGGCCGATCCCGCAGCCGCGGCCGTTCCCCCTCCCGGGCGCGACGATGCAGCCGCCGCCGCCCGAGCCGTCGGGCACCTAGCCGCAGCGGACAAGTCCGAGCGGGCGGTTCTCGCAGGACGAACGCACCGCTGCTTCGGGCATGTCCCGGGGCCAGGCCCCAGGACATGCCGGAAACAGGCGGTCGCTGGCTCTGCGCCTGGGTTTGGCGGGTCGGCAACGCGCGGGCAGGTGTGACGGAAGCGTGACCTTGCCCGGCGGCGGGGCCGGGCCCCGAACGTCTGCCGTGGACGCGGCCGGAAGGGCGACCGCTTCGAAGGGGCGTGGCTAGGCGGCGAGCCGGCGGTCGATCTCGGCTCGGAGGGCTTCCTCCGCCACGCGGAGTGCCGCCAGCACCTGCGCCGACACGGTCTCCGGGTCGCGAGCGAGAACGAGCAGGAGGTGCTCCGGCTCGATGCAGCGCGACTTGCGGCTCTCGCTCTCGCGGAGGGCGAGCTCGAGCGCCTTCTTCGCACGCGGCGTGAAGGGGATCGGCCCCGGGCGCGGCTCGGTCGTGCCCTCGCCGATGATCTCGACGATCCGCGCGCGGATCGCGTCGTACGTCAGCCCGAGCGTCCCCAGAACGCCGGGCACGACCCCGATCTCGAGCCGGGCCAGCCCGAGCAGCATGTGCTCGGTGCCGAGGTAGTTGTGGCGGAGCCCGGCGGCCTCGTCCTGCGCGAGCACGACGACGCGCCGCGCCTCGTCCGAGAAGCGGGAGAAGAACTCCCGGCGCCCGCGTCCTCCGCCCCGCCGGCCGAACCACGGCACCGGCGGCATGCCGAACGGGAATCGCGGATCGCCGGCGTCGTCCGCGTCGACGATCTGGTGGACGCGCTGGTGCGAAAGGCCGAGGGCCTCGGCGATCTCGCGCATCGAGGCGCCCCCGGCGTGGAGCTTGCGAATCGTGTAGTGGTACTCGATCCGAGCCCGCTCGACGTCGCGCTGGAGGTCGAGCAGCCGGTCGCGCTCAGCCTTCGCCTGCCGGAGCAGCTCCTCGTCCATCGGCGCCGTCTAGTCTACTAGACAGCGAGGCGAGGTACAAGGCGGCCGTGTCGTCGCCGCCGTGGCCGAGCTCGACCGCCTTGCCGAGCCGCTGCTCGGCAACCTGCGCGAGGGCGAGGTCAACGCCCACCGCCTGGGCAGCCTCGAGCGCGAGCCGCACGTCCTTGCGCGCGAGGGCGATGCTGAAGGTCGCGTCGAAGCGCTGCTCGAACATCAGCTGCGCCTTCCAGTGCGCGTACTTCATGTCGAAGCCCATCCCGCTGATCCCGTCGAGGAAGCGGTGCGGGTCGAGCCCGAGCCCTTCGCAGAAGACGACGACGTCGGCGAGGACGGCGACCGTCGAGATCGTCCAGAGGTTCAGGGCGAGCTTGAGGCGGCTCGCCGTCCCGGCCTCGTCGCCGAGCAGCACCTGCCGCTCCGAGAAGACGTCGAAGAGCGGGCCGCAGAGCTCGCGTGCCGCCGGCGGCCCCGACACGAGCGGCAGCAGCGTGCCCTGCTCGGCCTGCGGCTTCGATCCCATCACCGGCGCGTCGACGAGCGGGACGCCGTGCGCGGCGCCGGCCGCGACCAGCCGATCCGTCCACTCGACGCCGACCGTGGACATCTGCAGCCAGACGGCGCCGGTCATCGCCGGCAGCGCCGGACGCATCACCTCGTCGATCGTCGGGCCGTCGGAGAGGAGCGTCACGACCACCTCGGCACCGGCGACGGCGTCCGCAGCCGTTGCTGCGACCTCCGCGCCGAGCCCTTCCGCCCGCGCCGACGTCCGGTTCCACGCCCGGACGTCGTGCCCGGCCTCGACGAGCCGGCGCGTCATCGGCGCGCCCAACGTGCCCGTCCCCAGCATCGCGACCTGCATCGCCGGAAAACTACCCGTGTGACCGCGATCGAGCAGCGCTTCCCCAGGCCGTCCGTCATGGGGATCGTGAACGTGACGCCAGACTCGTTCTCGGACGGCGGCGTCCATCTCGAACCGGGCGTCGCGGCGGCGGCCGCACGGCGCATGGTCGAGGAGGGCGCCGCGATCGTCGACGTCGGCGGCGAGTCGACCCGCCCGGGCTCGGGGGGCGTCTCCATCGACGTGGAGCTCCGCCGCGTCGTCCCCGTCCTCGAACAGCTCGACGGCGTACCGTGCTCGATCGACACGTCGAAGGCCGAGGTCGCCCGGCGCGCTCTCGACCTCGGCGCGGAGCTCGTCAACGACGTGACCGCGCTCCGGGGCGACCCCGACCTCGCCGGGGTGGTCGCCGACGCCGGCGCCTACCTCTGCCTGATGCACATGCGCGGCGAGCCCCGGACCATGCAGGTCGACCCGCGGTACGACGACGTCGCGGGCGAGGTCGCCGCCTTCCTCGAGGAGCGGCTCGGGGTCGCCGTCGCGGCCGGGATTCCCGAGGGCCGCGTCTGCCTCGATCCGGGCATCGGCTTCGGCAAGACCGTCGACCAGAACTTCGAGCTCGTCCGGCGGCTCGACGTCCTCCTCGCGCTCGGCCGCCCGGTCGTGATCGGCTTCTCGCGCAAGAGCTCGCTCGGGCGGATCGCCGGCGACGCGACCGCGACGACCGGCCCGCTCTCCGCGAGTCTCGCCGCGGCCGTCAGCGCATACGAGCGCGGCGCGACGATCCTCCGCGTCCACGACGTCCGCGAGACCGTCGAGGCGCTCGCAGTCGCACGGGCGGTGGTCGGCACGTGACGACGATCGAGCTCCCGGGCCTCGAGCTCGTCGGTCATCACGGCGTCGGCGAGGAGGAGCGGCGCCGCGGACAGCGGTTCGTGTTCGACCTCGAGCTCGAGCTGGCGACGCACCCCGAGGCCGACCGGATCGAGGAGACGGTCGACTACCGGGAGCTCGTCCGCTGCGTCCGCGACGTCTCCGACGCCGCGCGGTACCGGCTGATCGAGACGCTCGCGGCAGCCGTCGCGGACGAGCTCCTCGCCCGCTTCCCGCTCGCGCGTGCGCGCGTCCGCGTGCGCAAGCCCGAGGTGCGGCTCGACCCACCCGTCGAGGCCCCGGCGGTCGTCGTCGAGCGGCCGTGACGCGCGCCTACGTCGGCCTCGGCTCGAACCTCGGCGACCGGGAGGCGACGCTGCGGCGCGCGCTCGACCTCCTCGGGGAGCGCGTCGCCGTCGTCGCCGTCTCGTCCTTTCGCGAGACCGAGCCCTGGGGCTTTGCGGACCAGCCGTGGTTCCTCAACGCCGTCGCCGCGGTCGAGACCGACGCCCCGCCGCGCGACCTCCTCGACGAACTGCTCGCGGTCGAGCGCGAGCTCGGCCGGACCCGCGACGGCCCGCGCTTCGGCCCGCGCACGGTCGACCTCGACCTGCTGCTCTACGGCGACGAGGTCGTCGACGAGCCGGAGCTGACCGTCCCGCATCCGCGCCTCCACGAGCGGAGGTTCGCGCTCGAGCCGCTGGCCGAGCTCGTCCCCGCGCTCGTCGTGCCCCGACGAGGCCGGGTTGTCGACCTGCTCGCGGAGCTAGACTGACGCCATGTCGCATCTCGATGAGCTGGACGAGTACGAGGCCGAGCTCGAGCTCCGGCTGAAGAAGGAGTACGCGGCGGTCTTCGGGCTCTTCCGCTACTGCGTGCTGACGCAGGATTCGACGTATCTCTGCAACAAGCTGCACCTCGACTACCTGCAGCAGCCCAACTACCCGATGTTCCACCTGCGCATGGAGGACGTCTGGGTGTGGGACAAGAACCGCCCCACGCGGATCCTGCCGCGGACGGAGGTCTACACGTCGACGGACATCACCGTCGAGGAGCTCCGCGGCGAGGGCGACGAGCCGAAGCTGACCGCCGAGGCCCTCGCCGAGCGGATCGGCGAGCCGCTCTCGACGGACGACGACCTGTAGCGACCGGCGCTACTGTTCGCGAACGCTCTGCGGCAGGCCGCAGGGGGAACGCGGAGAAGGAGGGTCATCCTGATCAGCAAGACACGACTCGTCGCGGTCGTCGGCGTGCTCGCGCTCGGCACGGCCGGCATCGCACTCGCGGGGACGAGTCCCGCCCAGTATCGAGCGCAGGCGACGACCATCTGCAAGGGCACGAGCGCGAAGCTCGCGAAGGTGAAGTCGCCGCAGGTTCCGAAGGACGTCAACCCGTTCCTCAAGGCGGCGGTGCCGATCTTCCAGGAGCAACACGACAAGCTCGGGAAGCTGACCCCGCCGAAGATCTACAAGTTCCTGCACAAGAAGGTGCTCACGCTGGAGCAGGAGCAGATCGACGGGCTGAAGGACGTGATCTCGAAGGTCGACAAGGGCGGCGATCCGAAGAAGACGTTCACCGCGGCGGAGGGAAAGCTCGGGCCGATCGCAGACGCCGAGACGGCCGCGTGGAAGAAGCTGCGCGTTCCCGCCTGCGCCAACCTCTAGCGACCTGACCGGGCGCCGCCCGCGCGGGGCGGCGCCCGTCTGCTTGCCTCAGGCGAGCTCGCCCGCGTACTGCAGGTAGTTCTGCATCTGCTCGGCGATCCTCGGTCCGAGCTCGGCGCCGACGACGCCGAAGTTCTCGACGACGAGGCTCGCGCGCATGTTCAGCCGCGAGATCTCGTCGCTCGAGCGGATCTGAGCCAACTTGTCGCGGTCGCCGCGGAGCAGGAAGAACCCGCCGAGGTCGCCGCCGTGCGGCTCGAGGAAGATCGGCTCCCAGCTCTCGATCGCGCCCTCCTGCTGGAGCCGCGTGTAGAGCTCGACCGCCTCGTTGAAGACGGCTGACGCCTTCTGCTCGCGCCCGCGAACCGGGTTGCCCCAACCGATGAAGAGACCGAACTCCGCCATGGAGACCTCCTTGTCCTGGACGGCGAGACTGTACGCTCGGGCGCGTCGTGCTGCTCGCCGTCGACGTCGGGAACACGCAGACCGTGTTCGCCCTCTACTCCGGTTCGGTTCTCGAGGAGAGTTGGCGCGTCGCGACGGAGCCGCACCGGACGGGAGACGAGCTCGGCGCGCTCGTCTCGTCCTTCCTGGACACCGAGCGGCTGGGCGGGATCTGCCTCTCGTCGAGCGTGCCGCGTCTGATCCGCGAGTACGAGGCGTTCGCCGCGCGGTTCACGCAGGCGCGGCTCCTCGTGGTCGCGCCCGGCGTGCGGACCGGGATCGCGATTCGCTACGACGACCCGCGCGAGGTCGGCCCCGACCGGATCCTGAACGCGCTCGCGGCACGGGAGCGCTACGGGCCGCCCTGTATCGTCGTCGACTTCGGAACCTCGACGAACTTCGACGTCGTCTCGGAGGCCGGCGAGTTCGTCGGCGGCGTGCTCGCCCCGGGGATCGAGATCTCGATGGACGCGCTCTTCGCGCGTGCCGCCAGGCTCGTCAACGTCGACTTCACCGAGCCGCCGACGGTGATCGGGAAGACGACGGCGAACGCGCTCCAGTCGGGCCTCGTCTACGGGTTCGCGGGGCAGGTCGACGGCATCGTCGACCGCATCCGCGGCGAGCTCGACGCGGACGCGTTCGTCGTCGCGACCGGCGGGCTCGGCGACCTGATCGCGCCGCACTCGCGCACGATCGGCAGGGTCGATCCGACGCTTACGCTCGAAGGGCTCCGGCTCGTCTGGGAGCTCAACGCGTAGGGCCCTCGTCGGCCCGCCCGGGTCGAGCGACGCCGTGAACGGGGCCTGTTCGCGCAGCCGGGGACAAATCGGCACGGAGTTGCGACGGATGCGCCGTGCTCGCGGGGGTACGCTGGTCCCGGGTGGCGGGTGGACTTGACTCCCCACCCAGGGTGGGGCGTGCCTGGTGGGGCGTGCCTGGTGGGGCGTGCCTGGGGGCAGGCGACATGGGGGCGGGCGCAGTAGGTGGGCGCGGGCTTGGGCGAGACCGATTCGCCGCGCGCGCGTCAGCCGCCGCCGTAGGCGGAGATCGCGAGCTCGAGCGTGACCTCGGCGCCTCGCGGGACGTTTGCCTCGAGCTGCTCGACGAGGCCGGCCGAGCCCGGCGCGGCTGCCAAGAGTCGCCGCTCGACCTCCTCGGTCGAGTCGATCCGGACGAGCTCCTGCTTGAACGGCTTCGGGAAGCGGCCCTGGCCGAGGTACCAGCCGTAGAACTTCTTCAGGAAGCCGCTGGCGCGGCGCTCGCCGAGCTCGCGGACCGTCTCCCGGACGAAGTGGACGAGCTCGGCCGCGACCTCGTCGCGTGACGGCTCGGCCCTGCCGGCGCCGGCGATCTCGCCGACAGCCCACGGGTTGCCCTGCGCCGCGCGGCCGACCATCACCGCCGCGCAGCCGGTCTCCTCGATCACCGCCCGCGCCCGCCCGTACGAGGTGACGTCGCCGGAGGCGATCACCGGCACCTGGACCGCCTGGACGAACTCCGCCGTCAGCGAGTGGTCGGCGACGCCCGTGTACATCTGGCGGGCCGAGCGCGGGTGGAGAGTCAGCGCCGCCGCGCCCGCGTCGACGAGCCGCGGGCCCACCTCGAGGCAGGCGCGCGAGCCGTTCTCGACGCCGCGGCGCATCTTCACCGTCACCGGCGCGTCGACGGCGCTCGCGACCGCGTCCACGATCCGGCAGGCGTGCTCGGGGTCGTCCAGCAATGTCGCGCCGGCGCCGGTCTTCGTCACCTTCCGGACGGGACAGCCGAAGTTGATGTCGACGATGTCGGCGCCGGCCGCCTCGACCATCCGTGCCGCGCGCGCCATCGCCGTCGGCTCGGAGCCGAAGATCTGGACGGCGAGCGGGTGCTCGTCCTCGGCGATCCGCAGGTAGCCGAGCGAGCGCTCGTTGCCGTGGGCGAGCCCGGCGCAGCTCACCATCTCCGAGCAGACGAGCCCCGCACCGAACCTCCGGCCCTGCCGGCGAAAGGCCTGGACGCTCACGCCCGCCATCGGCGCGAGCACGACGCGGCCCGAGACCGCGACGTCTCCGATGTTCCAGGTGTCGCGAAGATCTGCCTGCACAGGGGCTGGAATCGTAGCTTGCGTCCCCCGGCTCAGATCGGCTAGAATCCGCGGCCGCGACGGCACCCCAGTGCCGCGCTTCCTTTTTTCTAGGGCAAGGTGATGACGTTGAAGGAGATCCTCCTCACCCCTGAGGGATACGAGAAGCTGAAGCAGGAGATCGACTACCTGTCGAACGACAAGCGACGCGAGGTCGCCGCCCGGATCAAGACGGCGCGCGAGTTCGGCGACATCGCCGAGAACGCGGAGTACGACGACGCGAAGAACGAGCAGGCGCTGCTCGAGCACCGGATCGCGATGCTCGAGGAGCGGCTCCGGTCGGCCCGCGTGATCGAGAAGGGCGACATCAAGAAGGACGAGGTCTCGATCGGCTCGCTCGTCAAGCTCAAGGACATGGAGACGAACAAGACGTTCGAGTACCACATCGTCGGCTCGGCCGAGGCCAACCCGGCGCAGGCGAAGCTCTCGAACGAATCTCCGGTCGGCAAGGCGATCCTCGGGCACAAGAAGGGCGAGATCGTCGAGGTGAGCGCACCGCGCGGCGCGCTCAAGTTCAAGATCCTCGACATCCAGGCCGCTTAGGCCCGGGCATGCGGAGGCGAGCTCTCGGGGCGGCGGCTGTCCTCGCGGCGGTCGCCGCCGCGGCCGCCGTCGGCGCGACGGCGACCGGTTTCCTGCTACTCCCGCGCGCGACGCCGGCCGGTGATCAGACCTACTACGGGCACGTCAAGAAGGTCACGCGGAAGGGGAGCCACTACGAGCTGCGCTTCGACCCGGCCTGGTACCTGAGCGGCCTGACCGCGTCGCGCGCCGCGCTCGAGGAAACGGGGTCGAGCGACGTCCCGAACGACCACTACATCATCGAGGAGGGCCACCGGCTGCTGACGTTCGTCCTGCCGAGGACGGCCCGCGTGACCGTCCTGGCGAACGACGGCTCGGGCATCTCGTCCGTCCCGATCACGGTCGCAGAGCTCTCCCGGATCGTCAACGGCGGCCACCACCGGAAGCTGTTCGAGCCGCTCCAGTCGGGCGTCTGGATCCACGTCCACATCGACACCGTCCGGTCGCTCGACCAGCAGTACGCGCCGTAGACTCGGGCCATGGCGGCCCCCAAGCGCTTCCCCGATCGCCAGCCGATCGCCGAGGCGCGCGCCGAGGCGGAGCGGCTCGACGCCGGCGAGGAAGCGGCGGAGCCCCGGCGGCTCGCCGGTCGAGTCATGGGCCGCCGGGACCTCGGGAAGCTCGTCTTCCTCGACCTCGTCGACCGCTCCGGACGGCTGCAGCTCCTCTACGAGCCGGCGAAGACCGGCGACCTCGAGCTCAACCTCGGAGACCTCGTCGGCGTCGAGGGCATACCGATGCGGACGCGGCGCGGTGAGCCGTCGCTGCGGGTCGCCGAGCTGATCGTCCTCTCCCGGATCCGGCGACCGCTGCCGGACACCTTCCACGGGCTGACGGACGTCGAGCAGCGCTACCGGCGGCGCTATCTCGATCTGCTCATGAACGAGGACACCCGGCGCGACTTCCAGATTCGCGGGCGGATGGTGGCGGCGATCCGCGGCCACCTCGACGGCGCCGGCTTCGTCGAGGTCGAGACGCCGATCCTCCAGCCTCGCTACGGCGGCGCGTTCGCGGAGCCGTTCGTGACGCACTACAACGCGCTCGACGAGGAGCGATACCTCCGGATCGCGACCGAGCTCTACCTGAAACGGCTGATCGTCGGCGGGCTCGAGAAGGTCTACGAGATCGGGGCCGACTTCCGGAACGAGGGCGTCTCGTTCAAGCACCACCCGGAGTTCACGATGCTCGAGTGGTACGAGGCGTACGCGGACTACCGGGACACGATGGCCCGGATCGAGGACGTCGTGTCGGAGGCGGCCGAGGCGGCGGTCGGCTCGTCGCGCGTGTCGTTCCGCGGGCACGAGGTCGACCTGACGCCGCCGTGGCGGCGGATCCGGTTCGTCGAGGCGCTCGAGGAGCGCGAGCTGTGGACGCGCGACCCCGGCGAGTTGCGCGCGTGGCTCGACGGGCGCGGCGTCGACACGTCGAAGGACGAGGACTGGCCGCAGCTCGTCGACCACGCGTTCTCGCACTACGTCGAGCCGGGGCTCGTCCAGCCGACGATCGTCCACGACTACCCGATCGAGCTCTCGCCGTTCGCGCGCTCGACCGACCACGATCCGCTCCTCACCGAGCGCTTCGAGTACTTCGTCGGCGGCATGGAGCTCGGCAACGCCTTCAGCGAGATCAACGACCCGAACGACCAGGCCGAGCGGTTCGCGATGCAGAAGGGGCTGGCGGCGGGCGAGCAGGGTGACCCCGACTACGTCGAGGCGCTCTCGTACGGGATGCCCCCGACAGGCGGGCTCGGGCTCGGCATCGACCGGCTCGCGATGGTGCTGACGGGACGCGAGTCGATCCGCGACGTGATCCTCTTTCCGGCGCTTCGAACGCGGTAGCCCCGCCGGCCCGACCGGCCGTGCCTCGCCCGGTCATGGCGGAGCCAGGCACGGCCCCGCCCTTCCGGGCATGTCCCCGACAGGCGGTGGGGCCTGGCCCCGACGACGGCTCGTATGCGACTTCCGTGACACTTCCACGCCGGCGGTCGCGGCCGCAGCCGGCTCAACCACCTCGCACGTCGTCAGGTTCGGGCACGGCTTGGGGCCTGGCCCCGGGACCTGCCCGAACCGGCCGGCGTGTCGCGGTGGCTTCGGTCGTGTCCGGGCGAGCCGCGGCCGGTGCCGGGCACCCTCCCGCCTTCCGGCCCCGGCCCGGACGGGTGTGCTTGACCGCGCGGAGCGTTCTGCCGATGACCGGGCCATGGGCCTCGACGTGGTCGTCTTCCGCACGCCCGGCGAGCTCGCGGGCGCGGCTGACGCCTGGGACGAGTGCGTCCGGCGCTCGGTCCGGCCGACACCGTTCATGCTCAGCGCGTGGCTGCTCGCGAGCTGGCGGGTAGTCCACCAGCGGGCGGCCGTCGTCGCCGCGATGCGCGGCGGCGAGATCGTCGCAGGGCTGCCGCTCGCGATCTCGTCGGAGGGCGTCCACCGGGCGCACTTCCTCGCGGGCCAGCACGCGGGGCTCGACCTCGTCCTGCGTCAAGGCGAGGACGAGGCCGGCCGGGCGGTCGTCGCCGCCACCCGGGAGCTGGGCGGCGGCTACCTCCAGCTCGAGGGCATGCGCGACCCGTGCCTCGTCGCGAGCGCCGCGCGGTCGTGCGGGCCGCCGATCCGGCTCGACGGCGCCCCGACGCTCTCGCTCGAGGGCGGCTGGGCGGAGAGCTACGCGCGCCGCGTCGGCAAGCGGCGACGCAGCGAATGGGCCCGCCGCCTGCGCCGCCTCCAGGACACCGGTGCCGTCGAACTTCGCATCGTCCGGGACCGGGACGGGCTCCACGAGGCGCTCGACGCGGGCTTCGAGGTGCACGAACGCCGCTGGGACGAGCGCGACGACCGCGACAGCACCGAGTTCACGTCGCCGCAGCAACGCGTCTTCCACCACGACGCGCTGCGCGGCCTGGCCGAGCTCGACGCCGCCCGCATCGTGCTCCTGACGGTCGAAGGGACGGCGATCGCGTTCTGCTACTACGCGCTGCTCGAGGGGACGCTGTGGGGGATCCGTCAGGCCTTCGACCCGGGCTGGGCGCGCTTCTCGCCGGGCATCCTCGTCACGCTCGCGGCGCTCGAGGAGGGTGCGCGCGAGGGCGCGACCCGGGTCGAGTTCATGCGCGGCGTGCAGCCGTACAAGCTCGAGCTCGCAGACGGCGTCGAGCCGCTCTACTGGGGCATCTTCGAGCCGAACGGACTCGCCGGGACGATCGCCGCGCACCGCCGCTATCGCGAGCTGGCGCTCAGGCAGCAGCTGAAGCGAAGCGACCTCGCCCGGCGCGCCCGCGGATGGCTCGCGCCCGCGAATCCCTCATTCAAGCGACGTGAGGCTTCTGCCGATGACGGTCGGGATGGCCGCGTGCGGGATCTCGTCGGGGTGCCCGCGAGTACGGGTGGAAATCCCGGCGGTCCCGGTCCATGCTGAGACGGGGTCGGACTGATGCAAGAGCAACGCATCGCAACCATCGTCTGGCGGGGGAAGTGGCTGATCCTCCTCAGCCTCGTGCTGTCGATCGCCATGGCGGTCTTCGTCACGCAGCACTCGAAGAAGGTCTACGCGGCGAACGCGGTGCTGCAGGTGAGCTCCCCGGGCGGGAGTAGCCAGAGCAACACCGACTCGTTCCAGCAGCTGCAGGCGAACCAGACGCTCGCGACGACGTACGCGACCGTCCTCGGCGACCGGAGCTTCCTGGCGAAGATCCGGCCGCGGGTCGCCCACGGCAGATACACGGTGTCCGACCTCCAGTCGCTCGTCGGCGCCAGCGCGATCAAGGACACGGCGCTGATCCAGATCTCGGCGCAGGAGAGCTCGCCCGACCTCGCGCGCAGGCTCGCGGCCGACGTTTCCAGCGCGTTCCTGTGGACGTACAGGCACGATTCGGGCATCCGGGCGTCGGCGCAGCAGCGCGCGATCCAGGCGCAGATCACCGCCCTCGGGAACGAGATCGAGCGGCTCTCGTCGAGCGGCAAGGCGGGCGACCGGGAGCGCGCGGCATCGCTGCGGCTCGCGCGGGCGGCGCTGACACAGCAGCTGGCCACGCTCGTCGCGAACAACATCCAGCAGGCGGCGAGCATCAGCCTGACCGCGCCTGCAACCGCATCCTCCAGTCCCGTCAAGCCGCGGCCGATGCTGAACCTGCTCGCCGGGATCATGCTCGGCCTGTTGCTCGGCGTCTTCCTCGCCTGGCTGCGCGACCGGCTCGACCGCGGGCTCCACTCGGCCGAGGAGGCCGAGGAGCTGCTCTCGGCGCCGGTGCTCGCGGCGATCCCGCTGCGCAAGCGCTACACGCCGGAAGACTCCGTCGTCGCCGAGGCGCACGACGTCCTGCGCGCGAACCTCGCGTTCCTCTCGCTCGACCAGGCGATGCAGGTCATCACGTTCACGAGCTACAACCCCGGCGAGGGCAAGACCTCGACAGTCGAGGGGCTCGCCTACGCGGCCGTGCGCGGCGGCATGAGCGTTCTCCTGATCGACGGCGACACCCGGACGGCGACGCTCTCGACCCGGTTCGGCGCTCGGGCGATGGCGGGGCTGACGAGCGTGATCGTCGGGACGACGCCGCTCGAGGACGCCGTCCTCGACGTCGAGCCGGGCCTCTCGTTGCTGCCCGCGGGGCCGACGCCGCCGAACCCGCCGAGCCTCCTCTCGAGCGGCCGGATGCGCGAGGTGCTCGCCGAGCTGCGCGAGCGCCACACGCTGATCGTCGTCGACTCGCCGCCGGTCGCGCACCTCGCGGACGCGTCGATCCTGGCCTCCGTCTCCGACGGCGTCATCCTCGTCGCTCGCGTCGGCGTCACCGCGCGCGTCGACCTGCCCTCCGCGGTCGCCCAGCTGCGCCACAGCCCGACGCCCATCGTCGGCACCGTCCTCCTCCGTCCGCAGCTCGTGGACGAGACGTACTACCCGGCCACGGCCGAGGGCCGGGCCTCGATCCCCGAGCTGGCCGCAGATCGTTAGCTCATGACGGGCCGTTCCCGTCTCCTGCTGGTCGGGGCGGCGGTCGTCGGGCCGCTCGCGCTGTTCCCCGTGCTGCTCGTCCAGCCCGTGCTGGGCCTGCTCGCGAGCGTCGCCGTCGTCGCCGTCTGGCTCGCGTCGCGCTCCGTCGCCTGGCCGCTCGCGCTCGCGGCCGTCCCGGACATCGTCACCGGGCTGCACGGCTCGAACCCGTTTCCGCCGAAGGCCTCGCTCTACATCACGACCGGGTGGGTCCTGCTCGGGCTGCTGATCGCGCTCCTGCGAGGCGAGGACGTCCTGCCGCTGCGCCTGCTGACGTCGCCGCCGGTCCTGCTCACGCTCGCGCTCGTCGTGCTGATGCTCATTCGCCTCGGCGGCTCGCGGGCGCCCGACTACGGGAGCCTGAAGGTCCAGCTCTTCGTGGCCACGTCGGTGATCGGGTTCTTCGGCGGCATCGCGATCGCCCGCTTCCGCGAGCGGTTCGACCTCTGGGTCGTGCTCGCGCTGACGATGGCCCTGCTCAGCGGGCTGACCCTCATGCGGGAGATCCTGCTCGGGCAGGCCGACACGAGCGTCGGCGGCCGCTTCGCCCTCTTCCAGGGCGGGGGGCCGATCCAGCTCGGGCGCGAGGCCGCGGTCGGGCTCCTGCTCGGCACCTACGTCCTGCTCGCCCGCGGCTCTGTGAGGAGGCGGATCTTCGGCCTCGCAGCGGTGCCGATCCTCGTCGTGATGCTGCTCTCGGCCGGCTCGCGCGGCCCGATGCTCGCGCTCGTCGTCGGCGTCGTCGTCCTGCTGGCGCTCTCGCTGCACGACCGGGCGGCTCGCCGGAGGCTCGTCCTCGTCGCCCTGGGGCTCGTCGTCGCGGTGATCCTCGTGCCGCAGCTCGTCCCCGGCCAGAACCTGCACCGATCGCTCGGAATCCTGCTCGGCGGCGACGTGAACGGCTCGTCCGGCCGCGACTCGAACGGCCGGTTCAGGCTCTACGGCGAGGCCTGGGGCGTCTTCACGCAGCACCCGCTGACGGGAATCGGAACGGGAAGCTTCGCCGCGATCTCACCCGTCGAGCACTATCCGCACAACCTCGTCCTCGAGAGCCTCGTCGAGTACGGGCTCATCGGCGGCGCGATCCTCGTCGGCATCCTGGCGAGCGGGGTCCGGTCGGCGGTCGGCGTCTGGCGGCGCACGTCGACCGACGACCGGCCGCGCGCCGCGCTGCTGCTCGCCCTGCTCGCCACCGCGATCACCAACTCCCTGGTCTCGGGCGGGATCGAGAACACCGGCAGCCTCTGGCTCGCGCTCGGGCTCGCCGTCGGCCTCGGCGACGGGGCTCCGATCCCCGCTTTGAGACTGGCACTCAGGCGAAAGGCCTCTCCGGCCGATCAATCGCTCGTGGAGATGCACGCACGCGTCGGCTTGCGCGAAGGCTCCGCTCCGGGCAGCGGCGCGGTCGTCGCGCCTGCGGCGGGAGCGGTCGTCCGAGGTCGTGTCCGCGTCAGCGCGGTCCCGGCCGAGACGGGGTGGGCGGTCTCGTCTCTCCAACTGGAGTGCTCGGCGGACGGCAGCGACTGGTTCGCGGTCGGCGAGGCGCCCGCCGACGATTCCTACGACGTCTTTCTCGTCTCCCGCGGCGCGGCCGTCCGCCGTCGCCACGTTGCGGTGGTCCGAACCCGCGAGCGCGCCGAGCAGGTGCGCCAGACGCTCGAGATGGAGCATGCGGGCGGGCCCGAGCAGGTCGAGATCGCGGCTTCGAAGCGCAAGCCCTGGACGACCGGCGAGTCGCACGGCGCGCGCTGGGACACCACCCAGCTGCCCGACGGCCCGTACCGGCTCAGAGCCGTGACGACGGACATCGCGGCGCACACGATCTGGAGTCCGCAGGTGCAGGTCACGGTGGACAACGTGCCGCCGTCGGTTCGGCTCGAGTGGCCGCCCGCCGGGGCGAGCGTCGCCGGCTCGACCGAGCTGCTCGCGCGTGCGACGGACGCCGCGTCCGGAGTCGCGCGCGTCCGGTTCGAGCTCGACGACGGCTCCGACTGGGTCACGCTCGGCACGGTCATCGCGGAGCCGTTCCGCCTTGCCTGGGACGCCGGCCTGTGGCCGGAGGGGCGCTACCGGCTTCGCGCCGTCGCAGTCGACGGCGCCGGCAACGAGGCGCAGAGCGGCCCGATCGCGTTCACGGTGCGCCACGCCGCCGAGGCGGTCGCCCCGCAGCCCGAGCCGGAGCCCGCGAAAGAGACGCTGACCGGCGAGATCGAGCTGACGGGCCCGGCAGAGGACGGAGTCGAGTGGGTCGCCTTCGAGCTCGCGCCCGCGGGCTCGTTCGAGTGGCGGCCGCTCGGGCGCGCCGACGCGCCGCCGTTCGGTCTCCCGCTCGACACGCGGCTCGTTCCGAACGGCGAGTACGACGTGCGCTCGCTCGCGTCGCGCGGCGGCGAGATCGAGTACTCCCGCCCTGCGCACGTCCTGATCGAGAACGAGGCGCCGGCGCCCTCGGCGAACGGCGCGAGCCACGAGCCGCTCGAGCCGCCGCGCGCCTGGCTGCAGACGCCTTCCTCCGGCGCCGTCGCCGAGGGGCTCCTGCGGCTCGAGGCCGGAACCGAGTCGAGCCTCTCGATCGGCGCGGTGCGCTTCCAGTGCTCGGCCGACGGCCTCACGTGGACGGACGTGGCGAGCCTGCGGCAGGCGCCGTACGCGGCCGAGTGGGACACGACGGCGGTCGAGGACGGCCTCTACTGGCTCCGCTGCCTCGCCTACGACCTCGCCGGGCGCGAGGCCGCGAGCGACGTCGTGCCCGTGCACGTCGCGAACGTCCCGCCTGAGCCCGAGCCGGAGCCGCCGGCCGAGCCGGAGACGCTGTGGGACCTCCAGCAGCTCCTCGACGGGACGCATCCGAGCGACGCCCGCTACCACGAGCGCGCCGCGCTCCTGCAGGTGCTCCGCAGCCTCGCTCCGCCGGACGGCAGGATTCCCGACCACTTCCGCGCCCTCGTCCGCGACGCCTTCGGCGGCGCCGCGTGAGCGGCGGGCTCCGCCTCGAGACCCTCACGACCCTCGACGAGCTCGAACGCCTCGAGCCCGAGTGGGACGCGCTCGTACGGGCGATGCCCAGGCCGAGCCCGTTCCTCCTGAACGCGTGGCTCGCGGCGTGGTGGCGCGTCCACGGCGACGAGGGCGAGCTCGCCGTCCACGTGGCCCGCCGCGACGGCCGCCTCGTCGGGGCGCTGCCGCTGTACCTCCGGCGCAGCCGGGGCATCCGCATCGCGGCGTTCCTCGGCGGGATGGGCCACTCGCATCTCGCGGACGTCCTCCTCGCGGCCGGCGAGGACGCGTCGGTCGCCGCCGCGCTCGCCGAGCGGGTCGCCCGCTCGCGCATCGACCTCGCCGACCTCTACGGGCTGCCCGGCGGGAGCCGCTTCGCGGCCGTGGTCGCGCCCGGAAGGCTCCACGTCCGGATCAGGGTCGAGGCGCCCGTGCTCGACCTCCCGCAGGGCTGGGAGCACGCGTACGCGGAGAAGACGTCGTCGAAGACCCGCAACAGCCATCGCCGCAAATGGAAGCGGCTCGAGGAGCTCGGGCGGCTCGAGGTTCGCCACCTGAAGGAACCGGGCGAGCTCTCCGCGGGGATCGTCGAGGGCCAGCGCCTCCACGCGCTCCGGTGGCGCGGCCAGCGCGACGAATCCGGTCTCACGACCGAGCGTGGGCGCGCCTTCATGCGCGAGGGCTACCGCGCGCTCGCCGAGCGCGACGTCGCCCGCGTCGTCGTCCTCGAGCTGGACGGGCGCGCGATCGCGTTCAACGCCTATCTCGAGCTCGACGGCGCGCTCCACTCGCACCGGCTCGCCTACGACCCGGAGCTCGCGCGGCACTCCCCCGGCCTCCTCTGCACGCTGCGGATGCTCGAGCTCGCGTCGGCGGACGGCGTTCGCCGCGTCGAGTGGCTCGGCGGGACGGAGGACTACAAGCTGCAGCTGATGGACCGCTTCGAGCCGCTCCACGAGGGCCTCGGCCTGGCCCGCACGCCGCAGGGGCACGCGGTCGTCGCCGCGCGCCTCGGCTCGATCCGGCTCCGGCGCTTCCTGAAGCGCTCGCCGACGCTCCGGCGGCTCTACCTGCGCCGGCCGGCGATCGCGTCCTCGTAGAGCAGCCGGTAGCGATCCACCATCGTCTCGGCCGAGCAGAGCCGGCCGGCGAGCGCTTGCGCCGCCGACCCGAGGTCGGCCGCGAGCGTGCGGTCGTCGAGCACGCGCGCGATCGCGCCTCCGAGCGCGGCCGCGTCATGTGAGGGGACGAGCAGCCCCGTCCGCTCGTGGCGGACGAGGTCCGAGACGCCGCCCACGTCCGTCGACACGACCGGCCGGCCGAGCGCCATCGCCTCGATCACGACGAGTGGCAGCGCCTCCCGGACCGAGCTCAGGGTGACGACGTCGGCGGCCGCCATCAGGTCGTGCGCGTCCCCGCGCTGGCCGGTCAGCGTCACGACGCCTTCGAGGCCTCGCGCGCGGACGAGCTGCCGCAGCTCGTTCTCGAGACCGCCGATGCCCACGATCAACGCCCTGAGCCGCGGCCGCGCCGGCGCGAGCAGCGCGAGCGCCTCGATCAGGAGCGCCTGGTTCTTCTCCGGCTCGTAACGGCCGACGGTGACGACGAGCTCCGCGTCGCCGGCACCGAACTCATCGCGGATCGCGTCCTCGCCGCGCGCGCGGGTGAGCTCGAGCGCGTTGAAGACGGTCGCGCTGTGCGACGCGCGGATGCCGGCGGCCTGCAGCTCGCGCGTGACGCCTGGCCCGCAGCCGACGACGACGTCGGACGAGAGGGCGAGCGCGCGCTGCGCGCGGCCGAAGCTCCCGGGCTCGACGCCGTGGTAGGTCGTGACGATCGCCAGCTCGCGCTGGCCGGCGAGCCGCCGCGCGATCGCCGCCGCCGCGCCGGCGGCCGGGTTGTGCGCGTGGACGACGTCCTGCCGCTCCGCCCCCAGGACTCGGGCGAGCGCGCGCGCCGACGAGACGAGTCGCTTCGGCTGCGGGCGCGGGCGCGGGACGGTCGAGACCTGGATGCCCGCGTCCCGGAGCCGCTTTCCGAACGGCTCGCCGCCGGACGACGCGACGAGCACGCGGTCGCCGCGGGCTGCAAGGCCCAGCGTCAGCTCCGTCGCGACCCGCTCGAGCCCGCCGAACCACAGCGACGGGATGAACTGGAGGACGCGGAGCTGCCGCTCGCTTCGGCCCGTCATCGGCTGCCGAGGACGTCCTCGAAGAACGCGAGCCGCTGCGCCTCCTTGCCCCGGCTCGCGAGGTGCTCGATCTCCGAGCGCTCGACGCGCCGCCCGCGCACGCGCTCGACGAAGCGCTCGATCTCGTCGACGCCCTCGTCGACGTTTCGCTCGACGTTCGGCAGGCTAAGGAGGAACCAGGGATCCGAGTCCGCGAAGTCGGTGTCGGTGTGGGCGATGATCGTCGGCAGTCCGTGCGCGAGATACTCGCGGACCTTCAGGTTCGAAGCCTCGTCCATCCCGTTGCGGTGCATTGCCACCGGGCCGATCCCGACGTCCGCGCCGTCGAGCATGCCCGCGTACGCGGCGGCGTCGAGGAACCCGTGAGCCATCGCGTTCGGCGGCAGCCGCGGCACCTCCGTATCGCGCGGCCCGACGAGGTCGAAGTCCCACTCTGGCGCCGCGGTCGCGAGACGGACGACCTTGTCGAGCCCCTGCCACGGCTGGTGCGTGCTCCCCACGTAGACGAGGCGAGGCCGGGCATTGGCAGGCGGCGGGGTCGCGGCCACCCGCTCGAGGTCGATGCCGTTCGCGATCACGGCGACCGGCTTTCGGAGGGGCCCGATCTCGTCGGCGATCGCCCGAGTCACGCAAACGATCCCGACGCTCGCGCGGAGGAGGACACGCAGGCTCAGCTCGTTGTAGACGCGCGCGGCCGGCCGTCGACGGCGCATCTCGCCGCGGAGCCCGCTGTTCACCTCGATCACCGTCGGGAACCTGCGCACGAGCGCCGCGATCTGGGGGAGGTAGAGGTCGTAGCGAAGATAGACGAGGTCCGGCGAGAACCGGCGCACCGCCGAGGCGACGCGACCGGAGCCGGTGAACCGCTCCCAGGGGCCGGCGGGACGGAGGGCGAACAGCTCGACCTCGTGACTCCTGGCCCGCCACTGCTCGACCTGCCCGTGCAGCTTCTTCGTCACACCGTCGGGGACGTCGAGGTTCCAGTAGCAGACGTAGGCGATTCGCATGGCGGTCGGGAGGCGCGCGGCCCCAACTGATTGTCGGCGCACGGTCGGCCGGACGTGAGCGGCAGCGCTATCGGACGCGGCCCGGGCTGCCGATACCACTTCCGTCGTGACCGCGACGATTGACACCCCGCGGACCGCGGGAGCGTGACGGTGCTCGCGCGGTCGGTCGCCTACAACATCATGGGCCAGGTCGCGACGTTCGCGATCGGCTTCGTCTCCTCGACCTACGTCGCACGGGCGCTCGGCCCATCCGATCGCGGCGTGCTCGCGATCATGGTCACGCTGCCGGCGATCGGGCTCGCCTTCGTGAGCCTCGGCCTGCCGACGGCGGTCATGTACTACTCGAGCCGCCGGGAGACCTCGCAGGAGGCCGTGCTCGGGAACAGCCTCGCGTTCGGGCTCGGGCTCGGGCTGCTCGCGATCCCGATCTTCTGGCTGGCCCGCGATTCGATCGGCCATGCGATAGCGGGGGGTCGCGGCGGCGGCGTCTGGGTGCTGGCCGGCGCGTTCATCCCGCTGACGTTCCTCGACTGGGCGCTGACGAACCAGCTGCTCGGAAGCCTCAAGTTCGGGCTCTTCAACGTGATCAACGTCGGCTCGAAGCTCGCGTCGCTCGTGCTCGCGCTCGTGCTCCTGGCCGGACTCGGCCTCGGCCTCGGCGGCGCGATGACCGCCACGGACGCCATCCCCGTGATCGACATCTCCGTCGCCGCGGCGATCCTGCTGCGCACGATCCGGCCGCGGTTCGACCTCTCGCTCTTCCGCCGCATGATCGGCTACGGGGGCCGGGCGCAGATCGGGACGCTCTTCCACGCCGTCAACATGCGGTTCGACGTCCTGATCCTGCAGGCGTTCGCGCCGCTGAGGGTCGTCGGCTACTACGTCGTCGCGCAGATCCTCTCCGAGCTCGTGCTCTACCTCGGCCTGGCGTTCCAGACGAGCCTGATCCCGCTGATCTCGAGGTACGACGGCGAGGACCGCCAGGAGCGCACCTCGCTCGCCGCGCTTCGACACCACGGACTGCTCTCGATCTTCGCCGTCGCCGGGAACGCCGTCCTCGCTCCGCTCGTCCTCGTCTTCGCGTACGGGCCGGGGTTCCGGCCGGCGCTCGTCCCGATGTTCATCCTGCTGCCGACGATGTGGTTCCTCGCGACGGGGAACGTCATCGCGGGCGACCTCTCTGGCCGCGGGCGGCCGGGCGTCGTCTCCGTCCTCACCGGGTCGACGGCGATCCTGACCGTGATCTTCGACCTCGCGCTGATCCCGCCGTTCGGGGTGATCGGCGCGGCGACCGCCTCGGCGCTCGCGTACGTCTTCTACGGCGTCCTCGCCGTCCTCGCGGAGGGTCGGATCGCCGGGGTGGACGTCCGCGAGTTCCTGCTGCCGAGCCGGCGGGACCTCGCCGCGTATCCCGCCGCCGTCCTCTCCGTGCTCAGGGGCCTCGGCGCCGGCCGCGCGGCCGGGCCGGCGAGCACCCTCGGCTCGGTCCGCTGGCTCGTCGAGGAGATTCGCGACCGCCGCGGCGGCCGCGTCGACGACGCCGACCTGCCGGCGCCCTCGTACCGGCACCCGCTCGGCCGCGTACCGGCGATCGAACGGAACGGCGGCTATGCGTTCGGTACGGCGGACGCGTGCCTCGACCTCGCGGAACGCCACCCGGAGAGCGGCCTCCTCGGCCCGCCGGGAAGCGAGGAGCGGGCGTTCGCCTACCGCTGGATCTGGTTCGCGACGACCGAGCTCGAGCCGGCGATCGTGCAGACGGTGGCAAACCGGGCCGCGAATCCCGAGCTCGCCGCGGCGGCGAGCTTCCAGGCGAGGCGGGCGGCCGCGTACTTCGAGGAGGCGCTCGCGGTGGCGGACTACCTCGTCGGCGGTCGCTTCGGAGTCGTGGACGTCGTCTGCGGCGGCGTGCTGGCGGTCGGAGCGCGCCTCGGCCTGATCGCGGGCTCGCCGAGCATCGAGGCCTACCTCGAGCGGCTCGAGTCGAGGCCGGCGCGCAAGCGCGCCGCGGGCGGGATGGCCGCCACCGAGCCTCGGGCGGCGCGTCCGGCGGCCGTGCGAGCCTGAGCGCCATGCGCCCGCTCGTCCGAGTGCGTCAGCCGGCGGGCTACGCGCCGGAGCGCGAGTACGCCGTCCGCGTCGTCCTCGAGGAGTTCCTCGGCCTCGACGTCGCGCTCGAGACGGAGTCGCGCGGCGACGTCGAGCTCGCCGTTCCGGACGACTCGGGGCGGCGCGTGCTGCTTGCGGACGGGCTCTTCCGCACGCCGCCGGAGCGCTGGCTGACCGCCGACTCGCTACCGGCCGTCCGCCGGTGGGACGCGTCGGAGAGCCCCGCGCGCGACGCGCTCGTCTCGCCGTCGCTGCCCGTCCTCTTCGGCGAGCCCGAGGTCGAGGCCGGCGACGGCCTGATCAGGGTCGGTCTCGACGTCTTCGGATCGGCGTTCTTCCTGCTGACGCGCTACGAGGAGCTCTGCCTGCCGGAGCGGGACGAGCACGGCCGCTTCCCGCTGACCGCGTCGATCTGCGGACGCGCCGGGATCGTCGACCGGCCGCTCGTGAACGAGTACGTCGAGCTGCTCTGGTGGGCGCTCTCGAGCCTCTGGCCGCGCCTCGAGCGGCGGCCGCGGACGTTCCGCGTCGTCCCGAGTCACGACGTCGACTGGCCGCTCAACCCGGACTCGCGGCTCGCGGCCGTCGCGGCCGACCTGGTCAAGCGCCGCGACCCCGCCCTCGCGCTCGGGCGGCTCGTGCGCAGGGAGCGGCTCAACGACGTCTTCGACCTGATCATGGACGAGAGCGAGCGCCTCGGCCTGCGCAGCGCCTTCTACTTCATCGCCGGCCCGACCGGCCGGTCCGTCGACGGGAGCTGCGACCTCGACCATCCGTTCGTCCGCGCCCTGCTTCGCCGGGTGGACGGGCGCGGGCACGAGATCGGCCTGCACCCGAGCTACGAGACGTTCCGCGACCCGGAGCTGACGCGGCAGGAGCTCGACCGGCTGCGGGCGGCGTGCGAGCGCGAGGGCGTCGCCCAGCAGGTCTCCGGCGGCCGCCAGCACTTCCTGCGCTGGGAGAACCCGGTCACGTGGCGCAACTGGGAGGAGGCCGGTCTCGAGTACGACTCGACCCTGAGCTTCCGCGAGGAGCCAGGCTTCCGGTGCGGGGTCTGCTACGAGTACCCGGTCTTCGACCTCCGCGCGCGGCGGCAGCTGCGGCTCCGGGAGCGCCCGCTCGTCGTGATGGAGGTCTCCGCACTCGGCGACGATCCGCGGCGGGACGCGGAGGGGCTCGAGCGGATCCGGACGCTGCGCGACCGGTGCAGACGCTACCGCGGCGACTTCACCCTGCTCTGGCACAACAACTGGCTCGTCTCGCGGCGCCAGCAACAGCTCTACCGGGCGGCGCTCGGCGCGGACGGCTGAGCGCGCTACGCTCCCTTCGTGGCGATCGGCACCGGGATCGGCTTCGAGAACATCGTCGTCGAGGACACGCCGCCGACGGCGACGGTCACGCTCAACCGGCCGGAGAAGCGCAACGCGCTCAGCCTCGAGCTGATGGAGGAGCTGATCCGCGCGCTCGAGGCGCTCGGCGGCGTGCCCGAGGTTCGCGCGATCGTCATCCGCGCGAACGGCCCCGCCTTCTCGGCCGGCCACGATCTCTCGGAGATGATCGGCCGCGACCTGGGCTTCTACGAGCGGCTGTTCGAGCGCTGCACCGTCCTGATGGAGACGATCCACCACGTGCCGCAGCCGGTGATCGCGCGGGTGCACGCGATGGCGACCGCCGCCGGCTGCCAGCTCGTCGCGGCCTGCGACCTCGCGATCGCGTCCGAGGACGCTCGCTTCGCGACGCCGGGCGTCAAGATCGGGCTCTTCTGCTCGACGCCGATGGTGGCCGTGTCGCGGGCCGTCGGCCGAAAGCGGGCGCTCGAGCTGCTTCTGACGGGCGATCCGATCGATGCGCAGACCGCCTGCGAATGGGGCCTCGTGAACCGCGTCGTGCCGGCGGACGAGCTCGACGACGCGATCCGCGAGCTTGCCGGAAAGGTCGCGCGGTCCAGCCCGCTCACGGTCTCGATCGGCAAGGAGGCCTTCTACAGCCAGATCGAGCTCGACGAGCATCGCGCGTACGACCTGACCCGCTCCGTGATGGCGATGAACTCGCTCGCCGGCGACGCGCAGGAGGGCATGTGCGCCTTCCTCGACAAGCGCGAACCCGTCTGGCGCGGCGAGTAGAACGTCGGTCCGTCCGAGCCGCCGGTCCGGCACCGGCGCGGGGTTGCTTCCTCCGGAGATCCGATTCGGGTGCGAGGAGGGAGGTGGCGCAGTTGGGGTCTCGAACGAGCAGCGCGGCTCCGTCCGTCTCGCACGTCGGCGGACACGCCGTACGTGGCTTCATCCGAGCCAATCAGTCGGTTTCGACGTGGATCATGCACCGCTTGCCTCACAGGCGGAATCTCTGGAACGAGTACGTCGAGTTCGTCGGCGCGAAGCTGAATGGCGATGAGTTCGAGCTCGTCGTCGACGTCGGCGGCGGTCGGGCCTGCCCGTTTGCGAGGCACCGGCAGAGCACGAGCCGCGCGAAGATCGTCGCGACCGACGTCTCCTGGGACGAGCTGACGTACAACACCGACGTCGACGAGCGCGTCGTCGCAGACGCTTCTCGCTCTCTGCCGTTCGCAGACGGGGAGGTGCGGACGGCCTGGCCGTTCATGTATTCCCTTCGAAGTTCGCGCCCTACGCCCTGCTGAATCGAGCGATGCCGAATTGGCTCGGCAAGCGAGCGCTCAAGCTCGTCTTTCCGCAGAGCGACGGCGTGCTCGGTTTCGAGGCCTATTACCACTGTTGCTACGCGTCCAGGATCAAGGACGCGCTCGAGCGGAACGGCTTCGAGATCGTCGAGATTCGGGCCAGCCATTTCAGCGCCTACTACTTCTCGTTCTTCGTTCCGCTCTTTCTGGCGGCGACGGCATACGAGCTGACGACGCGCTACCTCGGCTTGAAGAACCTCGCCTCAGGGTTGCTCGTGATCGCGCGCAGGCGGGACGGCGGCGTCTCCGCGGCGGCAGATTCGAGACGTCTGTCGGTGGCAACTCCCGGCTGAGGCGCCAACGGCTCGGTCGTCAGGGTCAAGCCCGGCGAGGACCGGCCGATAGACCTGGTGAACGTGGGCCCAGGCAACGCTTCGAATGGCTTCGGCAGCCCGACCGGCGCGGACCCGGAGACGTCCAGCCTCCGGCCGGCGCCGCGGGCGTTCTACGCGGCGAAGGGAACCGCCACGCGGGCGCGCTCGGCGCTCTGGCTGCTCCGCGCGGGCCCTGGCGGCGCGCCGGGCCTCAGGATCCTCTTCTACCACCGCATCTCCGACGAACGGGACGAGCTCGCCGTCACGCCGCGGCGCTTCCGCGAGCAGATGGAGTTCCTCGCCGCCGAGGGGTACAAGGTCGTCGGCGTCGGCCGGATCGCCGAGCTGCTCGCGAGCGGCTGCGTGCCGCCGTGGACGATCGGGCTCTCCTTCGACGACGGGTACGCGGACAACGCGGAGCACGCGCTGCCGGTCCTCGAGCGGCTGCGCTTCGAGGCGACGGTCTTCCTCCCGACGGCGATCGTCGACGGGCGCGCGAGCGCGTCCTGGTACGGACGTCAGCCGGCGTTCCTGTCCTGGGAGGACGTGACCGGTCTCGACGGCGGTGCGTTCCGCTTCGAGGCGCACACCGTCACGCACCCGAGCCTCGTCTCGCTCTCCGAGGAGGACGCGCGCGAGGAGATCGCCGGCTCGAAGCGCGAGCTCGAGGAGAAGCTCGGCCGCCCCGTCGAGGTGTTCTCCTATCCGGCCGGGCTGTACGGCGCCCGCGACCGCCGGCTCGTCGAGGAGGCCGGCTTTCGCGCGGCCGTGACGACGGAGCCAGGCCCGAACCTGCCGGATGGCGACCCGCTGCTCCTCCGCAGGATCCAGGTCGATCCGCGGGACTCGCTTCTCGACTTCCGCGCGAGGATCGGCGGGGGACACGATCAGCCGCTGCCGCTGCGCAGCGTCTACCGCCGGCTTCGCTACGGCCTCGAGCCCGCGAGCAGTCGCTCGTAGAGCTCGACGTGGGCCTGCCGCATCGCCGGCAGGTCGAACAGCCGCTCGGCCCGCGCCCTCGCCGCAAGGCCCATCGACCGCCGCAGGTCGGGGTCGGCGACGAGCTGCGCCAGGCGGTCGCGCATGGCGTCCTCGTCGCCTGCCGGGACGAGAAAGCCCGTCAGCCCGTCCTCGACGAGCTCCGGAACGCCGCCGACCGCCGTCGCGACCACCGGCAGGCCGACCGCCATCGCCTCGAGCACCGACAGCGGCAGCCCTTCCGAGCGGCTCGACAGGACGAAGGCGTCCGACTCCGCGAGGAGCTCGGGCACGTCGGAGCGCTCGCCCGTCAGCTCGAGCTCGCCGTTCAGCGTGCTCGCGGCCAGCTCGGCCTCGAGCGCGGGCCGGTCGGGACCGTCGCCGACGATCTGCGCGTGGAACGAGGCCGCAGGCAGGCCGGCAAGGGCCCGCGTCAGCGTGACGAAGTCCTTCGGCGGCCGCATCCGGCCGACGCTGATCAGCCGAACGGCGCCGTTCCGCTCGCGCCGGCGCGGGAGCGATGCGACGTCGACGGCGTTGTGGATGACGACCGCGCGGCCGGGGCGTGCGGCACCGGTGGCGATCGCCACCCGGCGCTCCTCCTCGGACACGCAGACGACGGCGGTCGCCAGCCGGCCGATCAGCCGGCCGCTGAGCGTGACGGCGCGCGAGTGGCGGAGCCAGCCGGCGACCGCGCCGTTGAGCGTCACGACGCGCAGGGGCACGCGTGCGATCGCCGCGGCGAGCGAGCCGAGCAGGCTCGCCTTCGAGCTGTTCAGGTGGACGAGGTCCGGCCGGAAGCTCCGGAAGAGCCGGACGAGCTCGACGAGCCCGAGCAGGTCGCGCGGCCCGATCGGACGCCGCACGTGCCGCAACGCGAAGAACTCCGCGCCGGCGGCGCGGGCCGCGTCCTCGAGGGGCCCGGGCCCGTAGGCGGCGACGCCGACGTCGTAGCGCTCGGCCAGCGCCGGCAGCAGCGACATGACGTAGGTCTGCGCGCCCCCGACCTCGGCGAGGGTGATGACGACGAGCAGGCGCGGCCGGGCGGAAGCCATGCACACTCGTTATCGGCTGGAGTTCCGGACCGATCAAGCCCGATCGCACCGCCGGACGTACTAAGCTCGCTGCGATGCGCGGGGGGAAAGGGCTCGGTGCGGGCGTGGCGGCGGTGGTGCTCGCCGCGGTGCCCGCTTCGGCGGCGGTGCGCGACGCGCCGCAGCCTGCCGCGAGCGGGCTGATCACGACGATCGCCGGAACCGGCGTCGACGCCTATGCCGGCGACGGCGGCGCGGCGACGGCGGCCGCGCTCTCGTTCCCGATCCGCGCGGTCGAGGCGCCGGACGGCGGGATCCTGATCGCGGACGAGGGCAACAACGTCATCCGCCGGATCGCGCCCGACGGGACGATCTCGACCGTCGCGGGCATCGCCGGCGCGGGCTCCTTCGGTGGCGACGGCGGCAAGGCGACGAAGGCGCACCTGAACCAGCCGACCGGCGTCAGCCCGCTCCCGGGCGGCGGCTTCCTCGTCGCCGACCGCTCGAACGAGCGCATCCGCAAGGTGTCGAAGAAGGGGATCATCACCACGGTCGCCGGCACGGGCGCCGCGTGCCAGGACCCGTCCCGCCCCTGTGGCGACGGGGGCCAGGCGACGCTGGCGAAGCTCAACGGGCCCGATCGCGCGGTCGCCACGCCGGACGGCGGCTTCCTGATCACCGAGGACGAGGGCCAGAAGGTCCGCAAGGTCTCGAAGAGCGGCGTGATCACGACCGTCGCGGGCACGGGCGTGGCGTGCGCGCACGCGACCGCGGCGTGCGGCGACGGAGGATCGGCCAAGGCCGCGCAGCTGCGCGCTCCGAACGGCGTCGCCGTCGACGCCGACGGCAGCTTCGTGATCAGCGACTCGGGCGACAACCGCGTGCGCAGGGTCTCGGCCGGCGGGACGATCACGACGATCGCCGGAACCGGCGTCGCCGGGAGCTTCGGGAACGGCATCCCGGCCACGTCGGCCAACCTCAACGGCCCGAGCAGCGTTGCGATCGCCCCGAACGGCGCCGTCGTGATCGCCGATACGGGCAGCCAACTCGTCCGCGTCGTCGCGGGCGGCGTCATCCGCAACCTCGCCGGCAAGGCCGACTCGCCGTGCCCCAGCTCGACCTCGCGCTGCGGCGACGGCGGCGCGGCGACGGGTGCGCGCTTCAACACGCCGTACGACGTCGGCGCGACGCCGGACGGGCTCGTGCTCGTCGCCGACCACCTCGACCACCGGATCCGTCGCATCGACGCCGGGCTAGGCGGCTCCCCGACGCTCCGGGTCGAGGACCACCGGCTCGTGAACGGCGCCGGCGCGCCGGTCCAGCTGCGCGGAGTCAACCGCGCCGTCTTCGAGAGCCGCTGCACCTACGACAACACGGGCTTCGCCGACGGGCCCGTCGACCAGGCGTCGGTGGACGCCATGCTCGCCTGGAAGATCGACGTCGTCCGCGTCACGCTGAACGAGGACTGCTGGCTCGGCGTGAACGGGCTCCCGATCGGCGGTGACGCCGCCGGCTATCGCAACGCCGTGCGCGACTACGTCGACCTGCTGCGGCAGAACGGCCTCTACGTGATGCCAGACGTGGAGGAGTTCGCGCCCGGTGGGACGCGGGCGACCGGCATCGACTACATGCCGGACAAGAGCCACATGCCGGCGTTCTGGACGAGCCTCGCCTCGATGTTCGCGGCCGACCACGGCATGATCTTCGACCCGGTGACCGAGGTCGGGATGGCCTCGTGGAACGATCCGCACCCGAACCCGCCGGGGCAGTGGGACTGCTGGCTGAAGGGCTGCACGATCGACTCGGTGTACGCGGGAGCCGGCCGCTACGCGGCCGTCGGGCTGCAGTCGCTCGTCGACACGATCCGTGCGACAGGCGCGACCCAGCCGATCGTCCTCGGCGGGCTCGACTACAACGCCGACCTCAGCCAGCTCCTCGCCCACCTGCCGGCGGACACGGCTGGTCAGCTCGTCGCCTCGGCGCACGTCTACGACTTCGCGGAGGGGAACGGCGTCGACGCGCTGTTCACCGACCAGCTCGAGCCGATCTCGCAGCAGCTGCCCGTGATCGTCGGCGAGCTCGGCGAGCGCTACTGCGACTCCGGCACCGCTGCGTACACGTCGCACGTCCTTTCGCTCGTCGACGGCGAGCAGGCGAAGGGGAACCTCGTCGGCGTGCTCGGCTGGACCTGGAACGCCGAGACGACGCAGAAGGACAGCTGGCACTGCCCGACGGGAAAGTCCGGCCAGGGCGGGCCGGTGCTGATCCGCGACTACGCGGGCACGCCGACCGTGCTCGGAGCCGTGCTCCGCAACTGGTTCCTGGCGAAGGCACCGTAGCGACGGCGCGCTACGACGCGGCGCGGACGTGCTCGGTGACGTCGGCCAGGATCTCGTCGAGGGTGCGCGTCGGCGCCCAGCCGATCGCCGCGTTCACCTTCTCGATCGACGGGATCCGGTGCACCATGTCCTCGATCCCCTGCCCGTAGACCTGGTCGTACGGGACGTGGACGAGCCCGGAGCTCGATCCTGTGGCCGCGAGGACGCGGTCGGCGAGCTCGAGGATCGAGACCCGCTCCTGCGAGCCGATGTTGAAGATCTCGCCCGAGGGGATCGACGCGTCCATCAGCCCCTGGAGCCCCTGGATCGTGTCGGCGACGTGGCAGAAGCAGCGAGTCTGGTGGCCGTCCCCGAAGATCTCGAGCGGAGCGCCGGCGAGCGCCGCGCGGACGAAGCGGGGGATGACCATGCCGTACTGGCCGCTCTGGCGCGGCCCGACGGTGTTGAAGAGCCGGACGATGATGCAGTCGAGGTCGCGCTCCTGCGCATAGGCGAGCGCGAGGAACTCGTCCATCGCCTTCGAGTCGGCATAGGCCCAGCGGCGCTGCGTGGTCGGCCCGTAGACGCGGCGGTCGGTCTCGACGAGCGGCCGCTCCTCGCGGTGGTCGCCGTAGACCTCGGAGGTCGACGCGACGAGCACGCGCTTCCCGAACCGGTTGCAGTAGTCGAGCACGATCTCCGTGCCCTCCAGGTTCGTCACGAGCGTGTGCACGGGCTGCTCGACGATCAGCCGGACGCCGACCGCCGCCGCGAGATGGAAGACGACGTCGCACTTGTGGACGAGCTCGTTCACGACCGCGTGCTTCAGGACCGAGTCGACGACGAGGTGGAAGTCGTGCCGATCCGTCAGGTGATCGACGTTCGCGAGCGAGCCCGTCGAGAGGTCGTCGAGCGCGTAGACCTCCCAGCCCGACGCGAGCAGGAGCTCCGAGAGGTGCGAGCCGATGAAGCCCGCACCGCCCGTGACGAGCGCCCGCCGCTTGCCGCCTCCGTTCTCCACGACGGCGTGCAGCCTACCGGCGCGGCCGGAGGGCCTTTCCGCCTGGCCGATCCTCGACTACAGATGAGAGGGGGATCTGTCGAAGGACCTCCGGACGCCCATGGAACGCATCGACTTTCCCTCCCAGACGGTGCACGAGCCGCGGCCGCAACCCGCCGTGCGGCGGCCGAACGGCGCGACTCGGTCGCAGGCCTCGCACCCCGACGTCCCGCTGGCCGAGCAGCTCTCCCGGATCTTCCCGGCCGGCGTCCTCGTCGGGATCGCGTGGGCGCTCGCCTGGAAGACGGACGGCAGCATCGCCGCCCGCGACTGGTTGCCGTACGCGCTGCTCTCGACGCTCGTCCTCGCGGGCGTCTTCCTCGCGGGCGGGCGCGCGCGCCCGAACCGCACCCAGGGAATCGCCCTCGGCCTGCTCGCGGCGTATGCGGCCTTCTGTGCGCTCTCGCTGACGTGGGCGCCGCTCCCCTCGCTCGCGCGCGACGAAGCGCTGCTCGTCCTCTTCTACGTCGTCGCGCTCGCCGTCGGGCTCGCCTCGTTGCGGACGCCCGAGGACCGGCTCTTCGCCGGCGGCGCGGTCGCGGCCGGCGCGGTGACGCTGACGCTCGCGACCGCGCTGAAGCTGAGGTCGGCCGCGCACCCGGACGACCTCTTCCTCGGCGGCCGGCTCGACTTTCCGATCACGTACGTCAACGCCCAGGCGGCGATGCTCCTGACCGGCTTCTGGCCGGCGATCGTCGTCGCGGCGCGGCGGTCGGCGCCGGCATGGCTGCGCGCGCTCGCCGTCGGCGGTGCCGCCTCCCTCCTCGCCGGCTGGCTCTTGACGCAGAGCAAGGGCGGCGCCGTCGGACTCGTCGTCTCCGCCGTCGCCGTGTTCGGCGTTTCGAGCGTGAGGCTCCGCCTCGCCGTCCCGACGCTGATCGCCGCGGTGCTCGCCTTCGCCGGCTTCCGGCCGCTGACGGCGCCGATCCGCGCGTCCAGCACCGCACAGCTGCAGCAGTCGATCCACCACGCCGCCACGATCCTGCTCGTCCTCTTCGTGGTGGCGAGCGCCGCCGGCGCCGCGTACGCGATCGCCGACCGGCGGATCCGCGTCCGCTCAGGGGCCCGCGAGCTCGCCGGCCGCCTCGCACGCTGGGGCGTCGTCCTGCTCGCCGTCCTCGCGTTCGGAGCGCTGCTCGCGCACCACCCCCTTCGCCTCCTGCACGAGTTCAAGCAGCCGCCGACGCAGGGCCAGGCGGGCGGCACGCACCTGCTCAGCCTCGGTGGCTCGCACCGGTACGACACGTGGCGCGTGGCGCTCGGCGAGTTCGCCCGCCACCCGCTCGTCGGCGTCGGCGCCCGCGGCTTCGCGCCCGCCTACCTGATGCACCGCAAGAGCGACGAGAGCCCTGCTCGCGCGCACTCGTTCGAGGCGGACGCGCTGAGCGAGACAGGGCTGATCGGCTTCGCTCTCCTCGCCGGCGCCCTCTTCGTGCTCCTCCGCGCGACGGGCCGCCGCGCGAGGCTCGAGCCCGCAGCGGCAGGAGCCCTCGGCGGCGCCGTCTACGTCCTGGCGCACGCCTCGGTCGACTGGGTCTGGACCTTTCCGGCGGTCGGCGTGCCGCTGTTCCTCCTCCTCGGGGCGGGCGCGTCGGGCGGCGTCCGGCGGACGCAGAAGCTGACCTTCCGCACGGGCGCGATCGTCGCGGCCGGCCTGGTGGCGCTCGCCCTGGTCGCGTTCACGCCGCCGTGGCTCTCGGGCCAGTACAACGAGCGGGCGCTCGACGCCGGGCCTGGCGCGATGAGCGACGTCCGCTCGGCCCGCCGGTTCGACCCGCTCGCGGTGGAACCGCTGATCACCGAGTCGCAGCTCGAGCCGACGCCGGCGGCTGCGATCCGCCCGCTCCAACAAGCCGTCCGGACGGAGCCCCGCGCGTACGCGATGCACTACCTGCTCGCGTTCGCCGACTACCGCGCCGGTCACGTGGCCGCCGCGCGCCGCGAGCTGCTCGAGGCGCGCCGTCTGAACCCGCGCGACCCGTTCGTCGAGCAGGCGCTGAGCCGGCTCCCGAAGCCGCATTGAGCCTCGACAGCCCTCCTTCGAGGGAAATTGTCGGGAGGGGTGGACATGGCCCCCGATCTGACTAACGTGAGGTTCGAAATGACGCGCCGACACCTCATCGCATCCATCAGCGCCGCGGCCGCGCTCGCCGCCCCCGCAGGCGCCTACGCGGCGACGTCTGCCGAGATCTTCCGGGACGCCGCCGACGGTCAGCTCACCGGTCACTACACGAAGGCGGAGCTCCGCCGGGCCCTCCACGACTCGACGCTGCAGGGCTACGGCAACCCGATCACCCAGATCACGATCACGAACACGATCACGAACAACAACACCAATAACAACACGAACAACAACAACAGCTCCGCGACGAACAACAACTCGAACAGCAACACCTCGTCGAGCAACTCCTCGAGCAGCTCGAACTCGAGCGCCACGGCGACGGCGTCGAGCGGCGGCAAGAAGCAGGTCTTCACGCCGCCGCTGCGGATGCACCATCCGACGACGCCGGTCTCGCACGGCGGCACGACGACGGTCACGAGCCACGGCGGCCTGCCGTTCACGGGCCTCCACCTCGCCGGCCTCGTCAGCATCGGCCTCGCGCTCCTCGCCGGCGGCCTGCTGCTCCGCCTGATGGCTCGCCGCTCGACCGCCTTCTAGAGCTCCGCCGGCGCAGGCCGGATCCGGCAGCTACGCGACCTCGCACGTTCCAGACCCGTGCGAGGTCGCGTCCATTCGGCTTGCGCAACGGCGTCGTGTCAGCAACGGCGTCGTGTCAGCGTTGCCGGCGGCGCGCGGCCTCCCGTTCGATCCGTCCGCGCTCGCGGATTGCGCGCGCGAAGCGGCGGCGCTCCTTGCGGGCCTCCGAGGTCATCCTCGCGTCCTGCCTGACCTCGAGCGCCCGCAGCTCGCGCTGGATGCGCAGATGGCTGTCCCAGCGCTCCGGCGAGAGCCGTCCGTCGGCGAGTGCGGCCCGGATGGCGCAGCCGGGCTCGCGCTCGTGGCCGCAGTCCGCGAACCGGCACTCGGCGGCAAGGGCGGCCACGTCCGAGAAGGACCCCTCGAGCGCGTCCTCGTCCGCCCAGAGCTGCAGCTCTCGCATCCCCGGAGTGTCGAGGAGGAGCGCGCCGCCCGGCAGCTGGACGAGCTCCCGCCGCGTCGTCGTGTGCCGGCCTCGCCCGTCGGCTCGGAGCTCGGCCGTCGCGAGCCGCTCCGAGCCGAGCAGGCGGTTGACGAGCGTCGACTTGCCGACGCCGGACGAGCCGAGGAGCGCGACCGTCCGGCCCGGCGAGAGGTACGGCTCGAGCGCGTCGAGCCCCTCGCCGGTGACGCTCGAGATCGGGTGGATCGGGAGCCCGAACGCGACCTCGGCGGCCTCGAGCACGCTCTCCGCCGGCTCGACGAGGTCGGCCTTCGTCAGGACGATCACCGGCTCCGCGCCGCTGCTCCACGCCGCCGTCAGGTAGCGCTCGAGCCGGCGCACGTTGAAGTCGTGGCCGAGCCCGGAGACGAGGAAGACGACGTCGACGTTCGCCGCGACGACCTGCTCGACCGTCCGCTTCCACGGCTCCTTCCGGGAGAACTTCGTCCGCCGCGGAAGCACGGCGTGGATGACCGCCTTGCGCTCGCCGGCGAGCTCGTCGACGGCGACCCAGTCGCCGACCGCCGGCTCCTCGCCCTCGAACTTGAGCCGGCCGGACGGAATGCCGCCGCGGTCGCCCTCCGCGGTCAGCAGCGAGTAGAAGCCGTGGTGCTCCACGGCCACGCGGGCCGGGCGAAGCCCTTCCTGCTCGTGACGCTCGAACGCGGCCGCGAAGAACGGGCCCCAGCCGAGCGATGTCAGGTCGTACAACTCGAACCTCCCGAGGCATCGGAAAACGACAGGACGCGGGAAGGGCGTCCGGGCTCGGGAGTCGAGAAGCCGCTCGAGCCGGCTAGACCGAGAGCCCGGAGGCCCGGAAGGCGGCGATCTCGCTCATCTGGTCGAACCTCCTCTCGGTCGCTGAAAGCTGCCGCGGGACTCTAGCGTCAGCCGGGGCCCCACCGCAAGACGACGGAACCCTCTTCGACCACGCTCGAGCCCTTCGCACGGTAGCCGTCGACCGCGATGCTGTAGGTCGTCCCGGCCTTTGCCCGGAACCGCACCTGGCTGGTCGAATCCACGGAGGTGGCGTCGTCGTTCGAGGCGATCCTCGTCAGGCCGTCGACCTGCGAGCCCGTGTAGACGCCGAGCAGCGTGTCGAAGCCGCTCCCCACCGTGTCGACGACGACGTTCCGGGTGGCGGGCGCGGTCCAGCGGTACCAGATCGACTGGCCGCCGAGGTTGCGGCCGTGGTTCGGCTCGCCCGCCTCCTTCGTCGCGCCGACGTTCGTGCCGGTGACGCTGCCGCTCGGGCCCGAGAGCGTCTGCGCGGCCGCGAACGGATCGTTCGCCGGCCCGCCCTGGAAGCTCCACTCGAACACGGCCGTGCCCTGCTCGACGAAGCCGTTGCTCTCGCCGTAGCCGTCGACCGCGACGTCGTAGGTCGTCCCGGCCGTGGCGAGGAAGCTGATCCTGCTCGTCACGTCCGAGCCCGACGCGTCGTCGTTCGCGGCGACCTGCGTCAGCGCTCCGACGCTCGAACCCGTGTAGGCGGCGAGCACCGTGTCGAAGTCGCTCCCGCTGGTGTCGAAGACCACCGTCCCGCCGGACGGTGCCGTCCAGCGGTACCAGATCGACTGGCCGCCGCCCGAGCCGGCGTGGGCAGGCTCGCCGGCCTCCCTCGTCGCGTAGAAGTTCACGCCGGGGAGCGAGCCGGCGGTGCCGGACGCCGTCTGCGCATTCGCGAACGCGTCGTTGGCCGGCGGAGCCGTGCAGCCCGGCAGCGCGCGGCAGACGTCCAGGCGGCCGCCCGTCCGGATCTTGCCCGTCAACGACGGGAGCGGCACGACGGTGGTGAGGATGTCCGCGCGCAGGTCGGCCGTCGAGAGCGAGGCCTGGGAGAGGATCAGCGCGGCGGCGCCGCTCACCTCGGCGGCCGCCATCGAGCTTCCGCTCACGTAGCCGTACTTCGCGCCGCGCAGCGTCGAGTAGACGCTCGCGCCGGGCGCCGCGAGGTCGACCGTCGTCGGCCCGTAGTTCGCCCAGCCCGGGAGGTTGTCGCTCTGGTCGGTCGCGGCCACGCACAGCTCCGTCGGCCGGTCGTAGCGGCACGGGTAGCGGCCGACGCTCGGGTCGTCGTTGTTCTCGCCCGTGTTCCCGGCCGCGGTCACGAAGAGGATGCCGTTCTGGCCGAGCAGGTCGATCTCGTCCGAGAGCGCCTGCGACGGCGCCGTGCCGACGAAGACCTCCGAGTCGTTCGCGACCCGCACGTTCACCCCGGCCTGCTTCGCCTTCAGCACCCAGTCGAGCGCGGAGATCAGGTCGCTCGTGTAGCCGTACCCGTTCGCCGCGACCCACTTCACCGGCAGGATCGTCGTCGTCCAGTCGACTCCGGCGACGCCGATCCCGTTGTTCGCGACGGCGCCGACGATCCCGGCGACGTGCGTGCCGTGACCGCCGTAGACGGTCTCGTCGTCCATCGGGTCGCACGCCTTCGTGATCGCGTTCCAGCCGTGCGTGCCCGCCGCGCAGCCGCCGACGCCGCCCGGGTTCGTCCAGACGTTCGCGGCCAGGTCCGGGTGCGTGTACTCGACGCCGCTGTCGACGACGGCGACGACGACCGAGCGGGAGCCCGTCGTCCGCGCCCACGCGGCGGCCGCTCGCTCGTCCGATCCGGGTACGCCGACGGTGCCGTTGACGCTCTGGCCGGTGTTCCGGAGCGGCCACTGGAGGCCGAACGACGGATCGTTCGGGGTTCCCGCCTCCTGGAGCAGGTAGTCGGGCTCGGCGAAGCGGATGCCGGGGACTCCGCGAAGCCTCGCGACCGCGTCGAGAACCTTGCCCTGCGCGACGCGGAGGAGCCGCGTCGTCGCGCTCGGCTCGGCGATCTCCGTTCCCTCGGCGGCCTCCTCGGCCTCTTCGCGTGCGACCGCGCTGACGCCTCGCGCGAACCCGACGATGACGGCGTCGTCGCGGTACGGCGCGGGCGTGTCCGCCGTGGAAGCGGCCGCGGCGCCGGTCGTCGCCGCGCAGAGCGCGACCGCCGCGATCGAGAGGCGCAGCGCCGGCCGCACGCGACGGCCTACCGGCTGCCGCTTCCGGACAGCAGCACGCCCATCGTCTTCGCGCAGATCGCGAGGTCGATCAGGAGGCTCCGATGCCGCAGGTACCACAGGTCGTACGACAGCTTGTCGGCCGTCCCCTCCGCGTCGGCGGTGTAGCCGCGGCGGAGCTGCGCCCAGCCGGTGATCCCCGGCTTGACGAGGTGTCTCTTCGTCCAATACGGCACCGCCGTGTGGAGGTACTCGAGGAACTCGGGCCGCTCCGGCCGCGGGCCGACGATCGACATGTCGCCGCGCAGGACGTTCCACAGCTGCGGCAGCTCGTCGAGCCTCGTCTTCCGGAGGAAGCGGCCGACAGGCGTGATCCGCGGGTCGCGCTCCTCCGCCCAGATGGGCAGGCCGCCGTCCTCGGCGTCCTGGCGCATGGTGCGGAACTTGATCATCGTGAAGTGGCGCCCGCCCTCGCCGAGCCGTGTCTGCCGGAAGATCGCCGGGCCGGGGCTCCGCTTCACGAGCAGGTAGACGAGCGGGAAGAGCGGCGCCGTCAATGCCAGCCCGATCGACGCGACGACGATGTCGAAGACGCGCTTCGAGAGCTGCGAGTAGGGCCGCCGGTAGAAGTGGAGGACCGACATGAACCACGCCGGCGTCAGGTGCCGGATCGGCACGCGGCCGAACGCCTGCTCGTGGAATTCCGGGAGGCCGAGCAGCTCGAAGCCGCTCGCCGCGCCGTTCATCAGCGACGAGAACGCCTCCGGCCGGTTCCGGGAGACCGCGAGCACCACGAGGTCGGGGCGCTGGACGTCGAGCACCCACGGCAGGTCGTCGATGCTGCCGAAGCGCGCCGCGCCGGCGATCCGGTCCGTGCCGCGCTCGTCGTCGACGAAGCCGATCACCTCGAACGGGCAATGCCTCGCGAGCGCCAGCTCGTCGACGAGCTCCGCGCCGCCGTCCGACGCGCCGACGACGAGCACCCGCTTCCGTGCCGCGACGCTGCGGCCGACGACCGCCTCCCACGCCGCGAGGACGACGAACGAGAGTCCGGTCATCGCCAGCACCTCGACCGGCCCGAGCGAGAGCCACGGAGTCCACAGCGACAGCGCCGACACGGCGGCGAAGCCGGCTGCGGTCGCGATCGCCGCGCGGCCGACGAAGCCGACCACCGGAGTGATCAGCCGCGTCGTCGGCGCAGTCGCGTGGATCGTCGCGAGCCAGACGACCGTGACGAGCGTGGCACCCGCGATCGCCGTGCCGGTGGACGCGTCGCCGAGCGTGAAGGCGTAGGCGATCAACCACAGCAGGCCGCCGCGGCCGATCGCCGCAGCGCGCTGCGCGTGCCGGCGGGAGAGCCGCAGGGCGCGGCCGCGGCTGCCCGCGCCGACTCCGAGCGGCACAGCCCGCACGGGCGGTTCCCCGACCGACTCGGGGGCTCTCTCGTCGACTTGGGCGCTCAGCATGCTCCTCTGGGCTACATCGGATGGGGACGGCTGTCCCTAAACAGGTCCTAGTCAGCCCCGGAGGGGTGTCAACCCCCATTGGGGGATGGGCACGCGCCCGGTTTCTGCCGCAAGGCGTCAGCTAACATCCCCGTTGCCTTCGATTCGACCGGGCGGCGAGGAGGTGTCCGTCCGGCAAGCGTAGAAAGGGGGTCGAAGGGTGTTCGAGAGGTTCACCGAACGCGCTCGCCAGGTTGTCGTTCTCGCGCAGGACGAGGCGCGGGCACTCAAGCACAACTACATCGGCACCGAGCACATCCTGCTCGGGCTGCTGCGCGAGGAGGAGGGCCTTGCCGCGCGCGTGCTCGAGTCGCTCGACATCACGGTCGAGGAGGTGCGCGCGCAGGTCGCGCGGATCGTCGGCCAGGGCGACGAGGTGACGACCGGGCAGATCCCCTTCACCCCGCGTGCGAAGAAGGTTCTCGAGCTGGCGCTGCGGGAGGCGCTCTCGCTCGGCCACAACTACATCGGCACCGAGCACATCCTGCTCGGCCTCGTGCGGGAGAACGAGGGCGTCGCCGCCCGGATCCTGCTCGACTTCGACGCCGACGCGGAGAAGATCCGGAACGAGATCATCCGGATGCTCTCGGGTCCCGGCCGCCGGGGGTCGCAGGGCACGGGCGCCGCCCCGGGCGAGAAGGCGAAGAGCTCGAAGCTCCTCGACCAGTTCGGCCGCAACCTGACGAAGCAGGCCGCCGAGGGCAAGCTCGACCCCGTCGTCGGCCGACAGACCGAGATCGAGCGCGTGATGCAGATCCTGTCACGCCGCACGAAGAACAACCCGGTGCTGATCGGCGAGCCGGGCGTCGGCAAGACGGCCGTCGTCGAAGGGCTCGCGCAGCGGATCTCCGCCGGCCAGGTGCCGGAGCTCCTGAAGGGAAAGCAGATCTACACGCTCGACCTCGCTGCGCTCGTCGCCGGCTCGAAGTACAGAGGCGAGTTCGAGGAGCGCCTGAAGAAGGTGATGAAGGAGATCACCCAGCGCGGCGACATCATCCTGTTCATCGACGAGCTCCACAACCTCGTCGGCGCGGGCGCGGCCGAGGGCGCGATCGACGCCGCCTCGATCCTCAAGCCGGCCCTCGCGCGCGGGGAGCTGCAGACGATCGGCGCGACGACGCTCGACGAGTACCGCAAGTACCTCGAGCGCGACGCGGCGCTCGAGCGGCGCTTCCAGCAGATCCGCGTCGACGAGCCGTCGGTCGACGACACCGTGCAGATCCTGCGCGGCCTGCGCGACCGCTACGAGGCGCACCACCGCTGCAAGATCTCCGACGAGGCGCTCCGCGCCGCCGCCGTGCTCGCCGACCGCTACATCCAGGACCGCCATCTGCCGGACAAGGCGATCGACCTCATCGACGAGGCCGCGTCGCGGATGCGGATCCGCACGATGACCGCGCCGCCGCGCTACCGCGAGCTCGAGGAGGAGATCGACAAGGTCCGCAAGGAGAAGGAGGACGCGATCGAGGCGCAGGAGTTCGAGAAGGCCGCCTCGCTGCGCGACAAGGAGCGGAAGCTGACGCAGAAGAAGCGCGAGCTCGAGGAGAGCTGGCGCTCGAACGAGTCCGAGGAGCAGCCGGAGATCGGCGAGGAGGAGATCGCCGACATCGTCTCGATGTGGACGGGCATCCCGGTCTTCAAGCTCACCGAGGCCGAGACGCAGAAGCTGATCCGCATGGAGGACGAGCTCCACAAGCGCGTGATCGGCCAGGAGGAGGCGATCATCGCCGTCTCGAAGTCGATCCGCCGCGCGCGGGCCGGGATCAAGGACCCGAAGCGCCCGACCGGCTCGTTCATCTTCCTCGGCCCCTCGGGCGTCGGCAAGACGGAGCTCGCGCGCACGCTCGCGGAGTTCCTGTTCGGCGACGAGGACGCGCTGATCCAGGTCGACATGTCCGAGTACATGGAGAAGCACTCGGTCTCGCGGCTCGTCGGCTCGCCGCCCGGCTACATCGGCTACGACGAGGGC